>Ga0209417_1000457_pt1 | contig 97332 bp, 82 predicted proteins | sample RifGroF2_FD_184002 | JGI IMG/M metagenome (GOLD analysis project Ga0209417, IMG submission 184002) | Groundwater microbial communities from Rifle, Colorado, USA - Groundwater F2 (SPAdes) (version 2) | ecosystem: Environmental > Aquatic > Deep subsurface > Groundwater | place: Rifle, Colorado... | reverse complement strand
ACTTTATAATCTGGAGGATAACTTTAGGGCGATGCGAACAACATCAACATAGGAACCGCCGTGATACGGAACCGTACGTCCGGTGGTGTGAGAGCCATGGGAGGGAAACCTCCCAGGCTACTCGATTATGAATTTTATAAATAAATCAAGATTGCTAGAGTGGGGCGTAGCCATAATCATTGCCTTTGTAATTGTTTTATACTTGTTTATTCTTAAGCGGTGTCGTTAGCACTTATAATGTTGAATGTCAGCACGATGCGATGAGTTAAATGCCAAATATCAGTCTAAAACGCTTAAAATAGCGCCAAATAGTGCGTTTAAGGCTTGTCTTTATGATATTCCGACCAAATTAAACCCAATTGTAAAAACAGGTGCCATTCTAAGTTAATACTTAATATTAATATAGTTACAACAAAAGTATTGCATTTTTATATGGACAGGCCTCACCGTTACTTACCCAAGCATGAGGTCTGGAGTATCCTGGAAGAATACACGAGATAATTGCCGGCAGGATGCCAGGGATCCATATAAACAAATATACGGGCAGGGATGCCTGTATCACTTTCAAATATGCCTTGCGGATTGACTACGAACGAGGACATGACGGAGCCAGAAAATTCCAGCTGGTAACCATTCTTGTCCGACCCGAATACCGCTAAGATAAGAGAAGACAAACTAAAGTTTGAACTCCAACATTTGTCGGTGTGCTGAGGTTGGAGTTCAAGCTTCAGCTTGTGTATTCATGATGGCAGAAGTGCTTAACTTAGCGCCATTCTGGTCCGACCCCATAAAAGCCTGATTAGAAATGGAAGCTGCCCAGCTACTTCTTCTCTATCTCCCCTTTTTTCCCTTCCTGCTCCGAACCTTTTTTGACCATCAGCCTGTCCCCGATGACGACGCAGTTGAAGAGGGCGCGTCCGATCTGGTCGCGGGTCATGAAAGAGTTGTCACCTGCGGTTTCCGCGAGTGAGATGACAACCTGGCTCCGGAGATCATAGACTTTGAATGAGAGGGAATCATGCTCCCAGACGGCCGGATTCGTGAGTTCGATGTCGGAGGAGCAGCGGACCAGCAGCTTCCCGTTGTCCCAGAATGCCCAGAATTCATTGGCGACAGGCGAAAGGGGTGCGACAAAAGTCACCCAGTCCTTCTGGAAGGCGTCCGCAGGGAGCTTCTTGCGGAACTCATCGTTGAACTGCTTGCGGAACGCCATCCTGATCCTCTCGTAGAGCTCAGGGGTGGGGAATTCGGAATTCATGCGCGTCTTGAAGAGATAGTCCTTCATCTCCTTCATGTCGATATCCACGTCCGTGCAGTCTGCCGGTACGGCTGAGTCCTTCTCATATCTGCCGACATTGGTTATCTTGAAGCTCTTGCTTTTCACCTCGATACCGAGCTCCTCGATCTTGTAGTCGGCCTTTTTGATAGTGACGCATATCTTCAGGTCCGGAAAGAATATTTCAGCATATATGCTCTTGTCGTCATCATCCAGCTTCGGATTGAGCATGTGCAATTTGAATGTGAAACCCTTCTTTTCCATGATGTTCTCGATGTCTATCTCATCAAGATACCAGCGGTAGAGATGCCTGGTGATCTCGTAGAGGAATGTCTTGTCCAGCAGTTCTGGAGGTACTGCCGAACCCCTGGAGGGAACGGCGGCGGCAGGCGCATCCCCTGCGATGACCGCGGGGGATATTGCAAGCAGGGAGAGTGCAATAATGAGCGAGGCAATGATTTTCATTTGGAATTCACTTTCTTTCTTAGGGTGTAATAGCGGTTTCCTCCTATCGAGCCGTTGAGCGAGTCGGGAATGGTGACGAAGTCCCCTCCCGGCCTGTAGTAGTCCTTGTCGGTCATCCATGAATACGCACGGCCTGTCACCGCGATCTTCTTTATGATCTCAAGGCCGGCGAAGCGGTCCGCCTGCTTTATTCCGCCTTCGACATACGCCACCGCCAGTCCCTGCGCATAGTTGAGGAGTTCGGCGAACTTGCCGGGCTTGCTTCCCTTGTTGGCGAGCTTGATAAGATACTGGAGCCTTTCCTCGACGCGCGGGGCGACCACGGCCTTTCCTGCCTCGTTGCGGGAGAACCCGTCACACTGCCCCTGGGCGGTTATTATATCTATTATATCCTCGGATTTGACGTTGGCGACATGCTCCTGGCGGTATCCCGGCGGAATATGCTTTATCCTGCAGTGGACCACCCACAATATCTGCACCATCCCGATCTTGCTGTCATCCATGCTCTTGTATCCGCGCTCTCCGGGGAACGGGTTCTCGTTTATCAGAAGACGGGCAAGATATCCGGTGACGTATTCTACTCCGTCCACTTCCGCGAACTTCTCGTTTTCCGCCTTTGCTGTCATTCCAGACGTGATAAGAAAAGAAAAAAATACCAAGGCGGAGAGAACTGGATGAAGGTTTTTGCTTTTGATTTTCATGTGAAACATTTAACACGGCAAATCATAAATGCCAATCTTCAAATTGAAAAACTTTACTTCGTTCATTTAAATACCGCATCCTTGATTATTGCTGGTTCTAGGATTAATTTCATGTAGATATCCTTTTGCCTTGCAAATGCATATGGAGCTTTTAAATATGCCGGAATCAGAAAAATACCTTTTGGAATGAAGCTCCAGATAAAGCCTCCACGCGAAAAGGATGTTGGTGATATTAAGGCGTTGAAGAAAATCATAGGAAGAAGAAAATGAAAAAGACATACGCAAAAACCAACAGGGATTCGTTGCTCCGGAAAATTTCAGAGTGCCCAGCCGAATATTTCGACGGGCACACTGATTTTGCGAAGCTTACTCCAAGGGAACGCCTTCTATGGCTTTCGAATACAAATTATCTAATCTTCAAGATGTCGAAGAACAATCCGCAGCTTGGCTGCACAGCGTTTTTTAAGAAAATATAATTTCAAAATCCTTTTGAAATTATCATCTCTTCATCTCAAGCCTGTAGTTCTCCGGGGATAGCCCGGTGATCTGCTTGAAGCGGCGGCTGAAATGGAAGGGATCCGAATATCCGAACTGGATTGCGATGTCCGCAACGCTCTCGGTTGAGTTGGAAAGATTCTCGGCCGCCTGCATGATCTTCAGCCTGTCGACATAGTTCTTGGGAGATGTCCCGGTATGGCCATAGAATACGCGCCGGAACTGGGCCTCGCTCAGGCTGCAGAATTCAGCCATCGCCGACACCGTCCACAGCTTTCCCGGAGAGGATTTGATCCCCTCGATGAGCGCGTTCAGGAACGGATGCCTTCCCTTGTCCTTGAGATCACGGTTCTCGAAATAGAGATCCACGATCAGTTTCTGGAGCTCGATGTTCGCCTGGATCTGCGAGTTCCGCGAAGGATCCGAGACCTTCTCTATTATTGGCAGGAGCCGCCTCGCCTTGCCGATCCCGATGATCCCGTCCTTGAACAGGCCTGTCCTGTAAAGACAGTCGGCGACGATTCCGGTGAAGCAGACAGTGTCCTCCACATAGTCCGCTCCAAGACCGCTGTAGCAGTGGATGAAACGCGGTGTCACAAGCACCGCCTCGCCTTCCACGAACGGCTCAAGCGGTTTTCCGGGCACCCAGTACCAGCCGCGTCCACGTATCAGATGCGAGATGCAGTAGAACTCGAAATATCTGGGTTCGTTCGGCGGATCGCGGGGAGGGGATGAGCCGTCGCGCGTATACCTGCATATCCACAGCCCGTATTCCCCGTGGACCTTCTGTCGTCCGTCCGGTATCCTGTGGACGCCGCATCCGTCATGCTTGATAATGGCATTATTTATGATTGATTTATCCATTTATATCCACGAGCCCTGTAATATCTTATTCGCGAAATTGTCCAGTTAACTTAATTGCAGATGTATGATTTATCAATGCAAGGAAAGGGGAAGATGGAAAAACTGAAGGTTGGAATATGCGGCTACGGCGGACTCGGAAGAGTCCATGTCGGAAGTATGATGGCTATGGACGATGTCGAGATCGTCGCGGTCTGCGACAACAATCCGGAGAGGCTCGAATCAAAGGAAGTAAAGATAAACATAGAACATAACGGCCCGGTCTTCGACATCAGGAACTGCAGGACCTACTTGGATTTCAGGAAGATGCTCAAGAAGGAGAAACTCGATGCGGTAGTCACTGCGCTTCCCACAGACATACATGCGAAATACGCAGTGATGGCTATGAATGAGGGGATACACGTGTTCAGCGAAAAGCCGATGGCGCTGAATTCCCGGGAATGCGACAAGATGATCAAGGCGCGGGATGAGAACAAGGTGCAGCTCCAGATCGGGCAGTGCCTCCGCTTCTGGCCGGAATACGAGATGCTGGAGAAGGCTGTATCTGAGAAGACGTATGGGCCGTTGAAGTCCCTCACGATGACCCGCATAGGCGGCTATTCCACATGGGCGGAATGGTTCAACGATGGAAAACTTTCAGGTGGTGCGATACTTGATCTCCATCTCCATGACGTCGACTGGGCGCAGCATGCGCTCGGAATGCCGAAGGCGATATGCGCCGCAGGCGTTGTCGGCAGGTCCGGGGCGGTAGACGACGTCACCGCGCTCTGGCAGTATGACGGCTTCGTCGTTACGATCCGTGGCAGCTGGATGTACCAGACTTTCAGCATGTCGTTCCAGGCGTTCTTCGAAAACGCCGCGATGGATTTCGGCGTTCATCCGGATACGGCGCTCAGGGTGAACGTCAGAGGGGATAAGGGCTTCAGGAAAGTCGATCTGCCATCGAATGAAAACGGATATTCCAGGGAGATGCGGTATTTTCTCGACTCTGTGCGTGGAAAGGTGAAGAACACCGTCTGTACAGCTGAAAGCACGAAGGAGAGCGTTGGACTGGTAATGCTGGAAAATAAGTCGATTGCAAGGCAGAAGTGGATTTCCATTTAGGGCAGCCCTAAATGGAAATAATTAAATTTTTGCATGGCAAAAATTTTAAAAAGGAGAGTGCAATGGAAATCGGAGTTCTCAACAGTTTGAACAACGGCGGAAAATGCTTTGATCACGTGAGCCAGTTCGGTCTGAATGTCTGCCAGCTTGTCAGCTGGGACGCCTCGCAGGCTACGGAGGAGACTGCAGCGACTGTCGTCAAGGAGTCGAAGAAGTCGAAGGTCAGGGTATGCGGGATGTGGGCTGGTGTCCCGGGGCCGGCGAAATGGAATTTCACAGAGGGGCCCTCGACGCTCGGACTTGTACCCCCTGAATTCCGCTGGGCAAGGATCGAAGCATTGAAGAAGTGGGCTGATTTCGCGTCATGGATAAAGGCGCCTGCGATCATCACGCACTGCGGGTTCATCCCAGAGAATCCAAACGATCCGAACTATGCCGGAGTCGTCGTCGCCATCAGGGATGTCGCGGAACACTGCAAGAAGAGGGGGGTGGAGTTCTGGTTCGAGACCGGACAGGAGACGCCCGTCACAGTCCTGCGCACGATCGAGCGCGTAGGCACAGGCAACATGGGCATCAACCTTGATCCCGCGAACCTCATCCTCTACGGGAAAGGCAACCCGATCGACTCGCTGGACGTGTTCGGCAAATATGTCAGGAACATCCATGTGAAGGACGGTTTCTATCCGACGAACGGTGACAATCTCGGACATGAGGTCAAGGTCGGTGAAGGAAAGGTCAAGTTCCCTGAATTCATCAAGAAGCTCAAGGAGATTGGATTCAAGGGCGAGCTCATCATCGAGCGCGAGATCAGCGGCGCCCAGCAGACGAAGGATATCCGTGAGACCGTCAACAACCTGAAGAAATGGCTCGCGAAGGCATGATTGGTTTTAAACAGTTTTCTGCGTAGGCTTCAAATATGCTCCGGCGAACAGGAATCGACGGAGCATATTTATTTTGGATTCCATGAAGAATGCTCGAACACGAGCATCACTCCTTGACATTTCCGGAACAGGAACTATTATTATCTCTTATTAGAAATTAAAAAGAGGGATGATAATTTGAACGAGCTGTTAAATTCAGAGACTTCCACGATCCTTTTCAAGCTCCTGCTTGCGGGTGTGCTCGGGGCTGTAATCGGCTTTGAGCGCGACATGCACGGGCGTGCGGCCGGGCTGCGCACCAATCTCCTTGTCAGCATGGGTTCGGCCCTTTTCATGATCATATCCGAAATGGTCGCCAGCAGCGTAGCCGCTACCTCGGCTGGAAGGTTTGCCGATCCCGGCCGTATAGCCGCCCAGATAATCACCGGCATAGGCTTCATCGGCGCAGGCGCCATCATCAAGGAAGGCTTCAACATCAGGGGGCTGACCACGGCGTCATGCCTCTGGCTGGTGGCCGGACTAGGCATGGCCGTAGGCGCCGGACTCTATATGCTCGGAATCTATGCGACTCTGATAGCTGTCATATGCCTCGTAGTGCTGAAGAACCTCGACAAGCTGTATCCGCGCGATTCCTACAGGACTCTTGTGATTGACTTCCCGAACGAGACTGATCTTACTGAAATCGTTAAGCCTCTGAAGCAGTTCAAGGAGCTGAAGATCCTGTATTTCGACTTTGAAAGGAACTTCGACAGCGGATACACCACCGTGAAGCTTACCATCCGACTTTTCCACAAGGGGATAACAGATAAGCTCTCCCACTCCATAATCAATGCGTTCCTCGACGCGAAGATTCCGGTAAAGCGCATCAAATGGGACCACAACTACTGATATTTTTCAGCTTCGCTGAAAAATATTTATGAAACGCGACTTGTCGAAACAGCGATAAATGTCGAAATCCTTGTCAAATGTGGCTACGTTGTTGCTTCCAAGCTTTTCGCAGGCCAGGACGACTGAGGCGTCGGCAAAATCCATTGGCAAGTCATGGTATTTTCTCATGAGCTGGGAAATCCTCTTCATGTCATCTTGTTTCAACTCGGTAAAATCCATTGCGCCAGAATATATCCACGAAAGGAAGTTCGTCTGGGCGTTTATGTTGAAATCGAGCAGGAAGAGCGTTTCAGCTATCACCGGAACCGTGGTATATAATTGAAATTCAGAGTGTCTTATGAATTCCACTGAAGCCTTGAAATGCTTGTCGGAACTGTCAAAAAGAGCCACAAGGGGCCCTGTGTCAATTACGGCCTTCGTTGAGCGCATCTTTGTTCTTCCTTGAGTTTTTCCGGAATTTCATTTTCAATATCTTTTCAGAATCTTCGGAAAGATTGCCTTTCCCGCTGCCATATGCGCCGAAAAGGCTCTCGCCTATCTGATAGGGATTTTTCGTGGCATTGGCTGACAGGTACATGGCCAGGCTCTGTCTTATGATTTCAGATTTGGTCGTTCCCTTTTCCTTGGCTGTCTTTTCCAGCGCCTCTTCAAGTTTCTTGTCGGTTCTCAGCGTTATCATTTTTCCTCCATCGTGTAATACGTAGCGTAATACATGATGCTGTTTTTTCAACTCTGAATCTGGAAGTTAAGAATATCATTCAACTGGAAAAGCATATCTTTAGTGGTAGATTCCAAACCCAACAACATTAAAGATGGAATTGGAATTATAAAATGAAGAACATTACATTCTCAATCCTGCTTCTCCCGGTTGCTCTCTTCCTGACGTCTTGTGCCAGCAAGTCGTCAAAGGAACATGTCAAAGTCGACCTCTGGAAGGTCTATGAAAACTCCTTCAAGAACGCAAAGTATGTCGACCTCACCCATACGGTCAACCCCCAGATACCTGTGTGGGAGGGATTCGGCCCTCCAGTATTCGGACCTGCCATGAATGCTGCCACCTCGAAGCCATACAGCTACAAGGATGATGGATTCGAAGCGACCAGGTATATCCTGTCGAGCGACCAGCTCGGAACCCATATCGACGCACCCGCCCACTGGGCCCCTGAATACCCTGCGATCGACGAACTGCCCGCGACCTACGCGATACGTCCGCTTGTCGTCATATCTATTGCAGACAGGATCGGCCAGAATCCAAACTACCATCTGAAGGTTGACGACATCCTGAGATGGGAGAAGACCAACGGAGTGATTCCCGAAGGTTCGGTTGTCTTCATCAGATCCGACTGGTCACAGACATGGCCGTCGCCGACTCTGGCTCGTCAGCGGCTCTTCCCGGGAATCAGCCTGGACGCATTGAAGTTCCTGCATGTCGACAGGAAGATACTCATGCATGGTCATGAGCCTCTGGATACGGATTCAACGCCGGGTCTCGATGGGGAATACTGGCTGATGCACAACGGATATGCGCAGGCCGAGGCCATAGCAAACCTCGACAAGGTCCCTGAAAAGGGCGCGCTTGTGATAATCGGCTTCACTAAATTCCAGGGCGGTACAGGCGGCTACGCCAGATTCATAGCAGTATGCCCTCCTGACTGGAGATACGGAGTCTCAAGCAGTGAAGTCAAGGAATCGCCTCTTCCCAAAATGGAGAAGATTCTCATGTGGGACTTCAACCAGGGCATGAGGGTCAGGAAATAATAAAATTTGCATCGGCAAATTTTATTTGTAGATTTCCCCATTGCGGTATGCCGCCCAGGCCGTCTCGAACCACGCATCGTCCTTCGGAAGTTCGCGCCTTGGAACCCATTTGTTCTCAACCTTGCCGTCGATTGATGCGGCCGTTTCGAGGACTTTGTTCCTGAACTCGGGATTCTCCAGCAGGAATTTCCATTCCTTGCCGAGTTTCGGATGCGCGGAGACGCCCTTGTCGTCCAGGACAAGCGCCGAACCCCTGCTTCCGACTCCTGACTTGATTGTTTCAAGTACGGCCGCGACATATACGGCATGCGCGAAGCATAGCTGCAGATTGCGCAGGTTCTCTATGGAATCCTTCATGCCTGCGCTGCGGCATCCTTTCTCACGGATGTCCCTGACCTGTTTCCAGGCTTCAGACGAGGCTTCAGAAAGGACTTTTTCTGAACGTATATGGGCGGCGGCCTTCGACATCCTGCTCTGGAATTCGTTCCTTACGTCCTGCCATTTCATGCCTGAGGCTGCGCTTTTTCCGAGCCAGTCGACGATGCTGCCGAGTTTCGCCGCGGCGGCCTTCTTTGCGGATTTCGCGTTCAGCGATTTGCCCTTGTATGCGTTGGCGATGAACTCTGCGGCGCGGATGCTAGAGGCCTGTCCGGAATTGAGGGCGGATCCGCCGGGGCGGTATACGCCATGCGAACCATTGACTTCGCCTACCGGGAATAGATGCTTGATGTTTATTGACTCCCACCAGAGGTTGCCTGCAAGCCCGCCGTTGTTGTGCTGGGCGCAGACCGCTATCTCAAGAGGTTCCTTCCTGATGTTGATGCCGTGATCCTGGTAGAGGGAGATCGCCGGCTCGTTCATTTTCGTGAGCCTTTCGATTGGTGTGCCGAAGAGCGCGTGCGACTTTTCAAGATACTCGTGGGCTTCAGGGCTGAGTCCCTTGAAGTCGAAACCGTCGCCGTTGGCGCGGAAATCAAGATATACCCTGCGTCCCTTGAGGACCGTCTCAATGTAGACAAGGATGTCGACTATGGACGAGCCTCCGTCCACTTTCCTGGGATCAAACGGCCATTGGTAGCCCTTCAGGAAGATCATGCTGTTCATTTCGCCGGTGGAAGTGAAGTAGTCGCGCATGAATTCGCGCACGTCGCTCTTCCCGTCCTGTGCTGTGCTGATGAACTTCGGTATCACCTGCATATACGTCCCCGAGACGTTCCAGCGGAACTTTATCGAAGCGAGACCGTATTGTGATTCCGGCAGGCTCTGCGCCTTCGCCCCTTCCATCAGGGCGAGTCCTATCGCGCCGGTGTGGACTTCGGGATATACGCTCGTCTTGTACAGTCCTCCGGGTCCACCCACCGCGAACACTACATTCTCGGCAATGTAGATCTCGATGGCCTTCTTTACGTCCTTACCTTTGACCTTTGAATTCACGGCGATCGCGCCTGCTGCGCGTTTTATGCCCTTTTCATTCACAGTGAGCAGGGAAATCGAAACCCTGTCCTCATGTACCGGGATCCCCCTCTTCTTTACCTCGGCGATCAGGGCGCGGCACATCTCCCGCGAAGTGTACGGTCCGACTGATGTCGCACGCCTGAACGGATCATGGTCAGTCTTGTATCCGACGAACTGCCCGAACCTGTCCCTGGGAAACGGCACGCCGAGATTGACGAGATTGAAGAAGGCCCTTGGCGAAAGGCTCGCCTCCACAAGCGCCAGATCTCCGTGCATGCTGCCGCCGTTGAAGAACGACTGCGCCAGCAGGCCGGGTGAGTCGTTGTTCTCCCCGTACATCCCGAGCTTGTAGTATGTCTGCTTGTCGCTTCCTGTATTTATGGACGTTCCCTTCTGCAGGCCCTCCGTCAGGATCAGGATGTCCTTCACCCCGTTGGCATCAAGCTGTACGGCAGCATTTAGCCCCGCCGCACCGCTGCCGATGATCAATGTATGCACCTTGATGCATGGAAATGTCGCTTTTTTGCCCTTGCCCATCTGAACCGAAATTTTGCTCTTCTGCATGGAATTCCTCTTTATGAAATATAAGTATTAGATTTCTTAGTCTTAAAACTTCCGAACTCTCGAACTTTAGAACTTTAGAACTGCCGCTCTATAATCTTTCCACTGTGAATCCGCCGTCGATCATTATGACCTGTCCGGTGGAGTAGGCGATGTCGCCCCTTGCCATCATTGCTGCGGCCTTTGCGATATCCTCTGGCAATCCCCAGCGCTTCTGGAGGAGTATCCCCTCGGCGATGAGCTTGTCATACTTCTCCTTTACGGTGGACGTCATGTCGGTCATTATGATTCCGGGGCGTATCTCGTAGACCGGGATGTTGAATTCGGCGAGGCGGACGGCATAGAGCTTTGTCATCATGCTGAGTCCGGCCTTCGAGATGCAGTATTCGCCGCGGCCGATGGAGGCGACCGTAGAGGATATCGAGGAGATGTTGATGATGCAGCCCGTGAATTTTTCGTCGGACTTCTTCTGTTCAGCCATCCACTTTCCTGCGAGCTGGGTAAGGAAATAGGGGCCCTGGAGGTTGATCTTCATCACGCGTTCATAGCTCTCCTCCGTGGCTTCCAGGATATCGGCGCGCACTGAAGGCGCGACGCCGGCGTTGTTGACAAGGACGTTGAGGCACCCGAATTTACCCTTTATGTCTTCGAGCATCTTCTTCCTGTCGGCCGCGCTGCTGATATCACCCCTGCAATAGAGCACTTCCGCACCAAGCTTCTTCAATGCGGCCATATTGTCCGCGGCCTTCGCCTCCTCCATCACATCTGCGACCACGATGTCGAATCCCTCATTGGATAGAGACTGGGCTATTCCGAATCCTATGCCTCTTGCGGCACCCGTTATCAAAGCTACTTTCTTCATGTTCATAATCCTCACTTATATTCGCATTGTTTTTATTTGAAGGTAGGGCGCTTTCGCCGAAAGCGCCGCGGACGTCTCGGTGAGACGTCCCTACCTAGGATTCACCAACGCCGCCGCTTCTCGTACATTCTTTTCTATGAGATCCCATTTTCCTGCAGTGACGTCCTCCTGCTTCACCATCCATGAACCACCTGCTGCAATGACTTCCTTTAGCTCGAAATATTTCCTCGCGTTTGAAGCGTCAATTCCACCGAGCGGGATGAATTTTATGCCGAGATGCTTGTACGGGCCGATGAGCGCCTTGAGCATGGGGATGCCGCCTGAAGCCTCTGCCGGGAAGAATTTCATGATCCTTGCGCCGTTCTCGTATGCGCATTCAATGTCGCTGGGCGTGCAGACGCCGGGGAAGAAAGGGATTCCGAGCTTTTCAGCGGCCTGCATGATCCTCGGGTTGCATCCAGGTGCAACTGCGAACTTCGCACCTGCGGCGACGGCCTTCTCCAGGTCGGAGACATTGAGTATCGTACCCGCTCCTGCCGTCATGTCGGGAAATCTTTTTGTCACTTCGCGTATCGTCCCTTCGGCGGCCGATGTCCTGAACGTGATCTCCGCGGAAGGGAGTCCGGCCTTGTAGAGGATCTCGCATATTTTTACGCCTTCATCCACCGTGTTTATCACCAGTACGGGGATGATCCTGCATGCACTGAGCTTTTCAGCGACCAGCGCTGCGGGGTTGTTTTCTTTTTTCATATTTTCTCCTTTAAAGACTTGAATTGATATCAGAACGAATTATTCTTTAACGATAAATTAACAATATAATTATATTGTTAAAGAAATAAAGCAAGCACGGTTTATAAATTTTATGAAAAAGAAAAAGACGGCGATATCGATGTATGATTTCTCGGTGCTCCGCGATCTCCGCAAGAACGAGAAGCTGAGCATCCAGGACGTCTCCACCAAGTCAGGAGTCTCCGTCGCCGTGATATCGAAGCTCGAGAGGAACCAGTGCTCCGCCGAACTCGAAACCCTTTACAAGCTCGGACGCGTGTTCGGGATGAATCCTTCGGAACTCCTGAACTTCGCCGAGTCCCATTCGGCCCACAAGATCAATTCATCCACGCATTCCTCCAACGGCTTCAAGTTCACGGAAATCAACTACGGGAACATCAGATGCCTTTATGGCACCGGAAAGGCCGGAAGCAGGACATCGCGCCCGGAAGTCCACAAGGACGACTATGAGATCTGCTGGGTGATATCGGGCAGGCTTGTTGCACATCTGCCTTATGAGAACCATGAACTCAAGAACGGGGAGGCCGTCCAGTTCGACGCCCTGATGGAGCATACTTATGAAGTGCTTGAAGATTGCACGGTACTGATAATACATATCAAGAAAGCAAAAAGATTCTAGCGCGGATGCGCTAGAATCTTTTTAACAATGAAGGTGAAATATGACTATTGCTGATCTGTCAGAAATCAAAGGCCGCACATATCCTGCAAGGCGCAGGACACAGAACATTGTCGGCGGAGTTTCGCCCGTACAGGCTGCGAACTTCGCAATGGGGTTTGTGACGCTTGAAGCCGATGGCGGACAGGTTCCATGGCACAACCAGGAGCAGGAGGAGGTCTATTTCCTCCTTGAAGGAGAGGCGGAGATGTGTCTTGGAGGCGAGAAGAGGGTTATGAAGCCATTGCAGGCGGTCTACATTCCTTCGAAGGTCTTCCATCAGGTTACGAATATTTCCAATAGGCCTGCGAAGATGATCTACTGCTACGGTCCGGCTGGAGATGTCGCCCACTGGAAGCAGGAACTGGAAGGTACCCTGCCTAAGGCTGGTGTTGAAGCGCCCCCGCTGCCGGAGGGAGCAAAGCCGCAGTGCACGGAGAAGCCGAGGTAAGAAGAAACGGCGAATGGGTGAAACGGAGAATCGGCGTTAGGAAAATGAACATCGAACATTCAACATCGAACTTTGAACATCGAATAAAGAAAATTAAAATTTAAAATTTTACGCAGGAAAATTTTATTACGGAAGGAAAAATTTTATGAAGTTGCACAAGGTCGGGATTATCATGAACGGAGTTACCGGGCGCATGGGGACGAACCAGCATCTAATGCGTTCGATTGTTGCCATTATCAAGCAGGGCGGTGTGAAGATATCGGATACCGAGGCGATCATGCCGGATCCTATCCTCATAGGAAGGAATGAGACAAAGCTGCAAGAGCTGCTCAAGATGTCGGGACTCACCAAATGTTCGACTGATCTTGATGCGGTACTGAAGGATCCTGCATACACCGTATATTTTGATTCGCAGACGACTGACAGGCGCGTTGAAGCCGTTAAAAAGGCGATCAAGGCTGGAAAGCACGTATACTGTGAGAAGCCTATTGCCGTAAACAGCAAGGACGCCCTGGAAATGCACGCCCTTGCGAAAAAGGCGGGAGTCAAGAGCGGAGTCGTCCAGGACAAGCTCTGGCTGCCGGGTCTTCTAAAGCTGAAGATGCTCATTGATTCTGGATTCTTCGGGAAGATCCTTTCGGTCAGGGGCGAGTTCGGATACTGGGTCTTCGAAGGCGACATCATTCCTGCACAGAGGCCATCATGGAACTACAGGAAGGAAGACGGAGGCAGCATGATTCTCGACATGTTCCCTCACTGGCGTTATGTTATTGACAACCTTTTTGGAGAGATAAAAGCAGTGTCGTGCCTCGGAGCAACCCATATTCCGAAAAGGCGCGACGAACAGGGCAAGGAATACAAATGTACCGCCGATGATTCAGCATATGGCACATTCGAGCTGGAAAACGGGACAATCGCCCATTTCAATTCATCGTGGAGCGTAAGGGTGCGCAGGGACGACCTCTTCACCATGCAGGTCGATGGTACAAAAGGTTCGGCGGTCGCGGGACTCAGGAAATGCCTGTTCCAGGCTTCAGCCGGAACTCCCAAGGCGATATGGAATCCCGACATCGACAACCCGATCAACTTCTATGACAGCTGGACACAGGTGCCAGACACGTCGAACTATGACAACGCTTTCAAGATACAGTGGGAGCTTTTCCTGAAGCATGTCGTCTGCAACACTCCGTTCCGTTGGACACTGCTGGAAGGCGCAAAGGGAGTTCAGCTTGCGGAAGTCGCATTCAAGTCATGGCAGAAGAGAGCCTGGGTCGATGTCCCGGTATTGAAATAGAGATATGCTTATAACTTAAAAAAAGGGTAATGTGTCAGTTTTTAAAGGTAGGGACGCCTCGCCGAGGCGTCCGTTCTTAAGACGGCGCTCTCGGCGAGAGACGCCCTGCCTTGGACAACTTTTACGAATATCCTTGAAAGACTGATGCATTATAAAGGCGGGCTCAATGCACGCCTTTTTTATTTACGGTTCCTGTTCTTCAGGAAATAGTCGAGGTACTTTAGGCACATCTCGTCGCTGATGTTCGCCGGCATATGGTTGCCGACGGCGAATATGAGACCCTTGCATTTCTGGGCCAGTGCGAATGTCTCATCCATTTCCTTCTTTACGTCCTCCCAGGTTCCGAACGTCATCGTCCTGCAGTCGACCTTGCTTCCTACGATACAATGAGTCGCTCCGAAATTCTCGACGACATACTCAAAATTGTTCGTGGGTTCGAAGATGAATCCGTCGGCACCGCATTCAGCGATGTCCTTCATGAACATGTCCCAGGTGCCGTCCGAGCAGTAAAGGACCTTCTTCCCCTTTTTCTTCAGGGGCTCCCATAGCTTCTTGTATATTGGGAAAATCACTTTGCGGTAGAACTCAGGATCCATGAACGGCCCCTGCGTCCAGACCATGTCGTCGTGCTGGATGAAGACATCTATGGAAGTGTCGGCCCAGGCGCAGTTATAATTATATGTGTAATCCCCGAAGCGCCTCAGCACTTCGGCGAATTTATCAGGATCTGCAGCTGCCATCAGGAGCATGTCCCATCCGAACGCTTCGATGGCGCCTGAGACCACGGTCTTGTAGTAACCGCCCGTGAATACCTGGTTGGGATTGGCGGCCGAACATTTCTGGTAGTGTTCCTCGTAGTGCTTCACAAGTTCACGGTGGGAGAGCAGGCCGTATTCGCGGACCGGATCAAATTCGTATATTTCCTCGACTTCGGTGAAAGGACAGTTGCCTGAATCCCTCTTGTCGCTTCCGTTGGACGCATATTCCGCGTGCCCCATGTCGGTTGCGCGACCCTTCTCCTTCCAGTTGACTACATCGTTGACGCTCCAGAGGAAATCAAGTTCGAAGGCATCATCGATCTTTGCAGGCTTGAACTTGTTCACCAATGAATCGTGGTATCCGAGCGAGTATTCCGTATGCGCTATCTCGTCCGTCTTCCTGAGAAAGATATTGTCAAGTGCTCTTTTTCTGCTCATGTTCCCGATCTCCTTGTTTTATAATATTCGTAAATTACATTATATAGTTTCCAATGCCTATTTGGTAAATTAAGATAAATATGCGTAATTCTAAGAAAGTATATGGATTATATTCATATGGAACAGGACGCGTCAGCAGAGTGACGCGGCTACATTTGGAAATAAATTAATTTTTTGGTGTAGCCACGTCACTCTGCTGACGTGCTCTTTGATTGTAATTTTATATTAGGATGGAAACAGATGAAAGACATGACTGAATCCCTGGTGGCGAACGTGCTGACTGTGCAACTCACTGTCTGTACCGACAACTGGGGATGTGCCGGGAAAGTCATCTACAACGATCCTTTCGGAAGGATATACTATGTCAGGAAAGGCGAGGCTTCTGTCGAGCACCATGGACGCAGATATGAACTCCTGCCCGGTTCGCTTTATCTGATACCCGCGCATTCGCCAGGAAAATATGTCTGCCCGAAACGGATGGAGCTGCTATGGTGCCATTTCACCGCCAGGATATTCGGGGAGATAGATCTGTTCGACTACTACGGATGCAGCCATGAGGTGCGAATTCCGCAGTCAGAGACGGATGACATGCTGAAAATGTGGAAGCGTTTCGTAACTGTTTCATCTCTGGAAACTGCAGCGGCAAATGTCGAGTCGACCGGCATCCTTAACATACTGATATCGCGTTTTCTGGCGACTGCGGACGAATCCAAGGCGAGGAAAAAATCAGAATCCTGGAACCGCTTCAAGCCGTCGCTCGATTTCATTGACAAGAACCTCTCGAGACAGATAAGGATTCCAGAGATTGCGAAGATCGCAGGATTCCAGGAGAACTATTTCACGAATCTGTTCCATTCGACTTTCGGAACTCCTCCCTTGGACTACATAAACTCGATGAGGATGAGAAAGGCCGGAAACATGCTCCGGTCCGGCTCGAAGAGCCTCAAGGAGATCTCTTCGGAGTGCGGATTCTGCGACCAGTTCCATTTCTCGACAGTCTTCAAGCGCAGGATGGGAATGACGCCGTCACAGTTCAGGAAGAGCCTCTCTCTTGAGAATTCATGAGGATTGAAATGATAACGTGCTGTTTTCAAACGCTTGTATGTCAGACTCTTATTTTGCAATTGCGGGAGCCTGACCCCGAATGACCCTTGACCCCAAATGACCCTAGTTGACTTTTTGCTGATTTTGTAGTATATGAATTTTAAGGATACAAATTGAGAGCCATCACTTGCCATAAGGGAATTGTAAAGGTAGGAAATCGGTAATTACCCACATTAATAGTTGGCTGGAGAAAAAATATGGCATTATCACTAAAGCCGAGTAGACAGCATCTTAACCAGATTAAGGCATGGCTCAAAGAAGAAGAGCAAGACGTAGGGCATAGCTTTATCTGCAATTGGGAGATCATTAAATCCTGTTTTGAAAACAATCGGTTTCTATGCGAACTTCAGCATGATCAACCAGTTGCCTTTTTTACTTGGTCTCTAGACGGTAGCGTAGTAACTGATCCTATTTTGGCGCTTAGGCCAGATTTGCGGAATAAAGGAGAAGGTTCCCTGTTTTATAAAAGTATTGAAACGTATCTTCGAGATAAAGAAGGAATCTTGGCAATTCAATTGGAATACACCTCGGAATCAAGAGCATTCTGGTTCAAACAGGGATTTGACAATTTTCCTACCGAGCATCCCGTCGTCAAAACTGGTAAAAATCATGTTTATAAAATCTTAACACGAACATCGAACATTAACTCCAGTTATGGGATATCTGCATGCGTGCATTTATGGAATAAGGACATTGACTATGTGAAAGAAGAAGAACCAGCTAATATCAAATTTGATGTTTTACTCAATGAGGCGCTAATTGCAAATGATCCAATTGTTGCACCTGCTTCCGGTGATTGGAAAGTGCGTATTTCCGTGGCTCCCAAAATTTTTAAAGAGGGTAAAGTAAAATATGTTCTTCCTGATGGATATCGATCTCCGAACTTTATTACAATTAGGGACTTTAAGTTCATTAATAAATGAATTAACCGAGAAGCAACTGAATAGTATTGTTATTCCGCTGGTGCTTCAGCAGAGCCCGAAAATAGCAGGAATCATTATTGATAGGTCCTCAGGACAAGCCTCTCTTTGGTCACAACCCTATGCCATAGCCAGATCGACCCTATCATCTCCAATCAGGTGCTTAGCGCGACAACACCAGGCGGAAACCGTAGTTGTCGTTACATCTCGAAGCAACGCCAATATATCGAAATGATGATTTCAAACGGGCGGGATCATCATCATACCATGACGCGCCGCGCCACGCATCAAAAGACACATTCGAAGAAGACGAGATTGTACATTCCCATACGTTTCCCCCAACTCCATACAGCCCCCAGTCGTTCTTTCCGCTCTTTTCTACAGGACAAGTTGTTAGGAAACCATCGTTATAGCCAGGGAGCATACTACCCGCTTTTCCATTCGTTTCCTGCCCGCAGTAATTTCCAAATGCCGGAGATCCATTCCCCCACGGGTATTCTCGTTTGTCTCCGCACTGGCAGAATATTGTCCATTCTCTTTCCGTCGGTAGCCGATAGCTATATCCTGATGGTAGACGTCCAGCCTTTACTTCACGCTCGGTCAACCATTTCGCGAATTCTATGGAATTATCAAAATTCACAAATACTACCGGCTGACGATCTTCATTTAAAGTTATATTCTCATATTCCTTACTGTTGTGCTCGGGCTTGAACATGCGGTATTCGCCGTTTGTAACCTCATATTTGCCTATCCAGCAATTCAACGCTTTAATCCATATGAATTCCATATGGATGTCAGGTATTTTCCAGTCGTTTCCTAATACAGGGCAGGGGTTGAGTTTGGGTTTCAGAGATATAATTTCAGATTTTAAATTAGCTATTTCAGTTTTTGATACATCAGATAGATATGACATTTCGAGAGAGTCCGATATCTTTTGGAGAAGAGCCATTGCGGTATCTGCTGATTCAATTCGTCTAGCAATATTAAGAGAATTGTTTTTTGCTTCTGAAAGTAATTTATTCACTTCAGTCCTGCTTTCATCCCATACCGCTTCGCTTTGTTTTCTTTGGGATTCAGGCCCATTCTTTGCTTCTTTGATACTGTCAATAGCCTCTTTGTTATCCTCGTAACCTGGAACCGCTAGTGCTTTTCTGAATGCAGTTTCGGCGCGGTTCCATTCTTTCCTGTTTAAACATAGCTTCCCATCGTTCATCGCCGATTTAAACTGATTTTCACGATCTTGAGTTAATTTAGCTAGATCTGCCTGTTTGATTCCAGCCTCATATAAGTTCTTGCATTTTTTTATATAGTAGCTAACTTCGCTATCATTTTCATATCCTTTAACATTTCTTGCATCTTTGAATGCTTTTTCGGCAGACGTCAACTCCTTTTTCTCAAGATATTGTTTTCCTTCGGCCATCAATTCGTTGAATTGGGCTGCTGTCATAGCTTCCTGCAGAAAATTCCTTGCAGATACTTCATCTTGATGACCTGGGACCTGAAGTGCTTTACTATAAAGCTCTATCGCCTTATCGTATTCTTTGCCTGCAAGTGCTAAGTTCGCCTTTTCGAAGTATGAATTGTAGGTTAATTGCCTGTTGGCAACGAATGCAATAATAGCTATAGAAAGGACTGACAGAAAAGCAATAAAAGAGATGATTAGGTTTCTCTTGAACATCCTGTCCTTCCCTTTGACGGCCTCTGCATATAAAATTTTAACCTCTTCCGAATCATACGTGGAAAGAAGCGACAAAAGTGCCTTCCCGTATTTTTTGCAGGCAACGTGTTTCTTTGCGTCTTCAAAATGCTTCAAGCATTCAGGAATTTTATGATTGATTTTAACCAGTAAATCGGATGCATCAAGGTAATCTGAACACAAGGCCATCAATTTCTCCAGGGTTCTTACTGCTTCCGGCAGTTTATTAACAAAAGAGAGCTTGACGGCATGCTCATAAAGCTTCTTTGCCTGCTGTAGAGTCATATCTGTTTCTTTGTGAAGTTCGCTAAGCCCCTCAATGGGTGTACCGAGTCCTTCCAGTTCGACAAGCACTTTGTTCAACTCGTAATACCGTTTTTCTTCGATCAAATTCGGAATTTGTGAGTCAACCAATTTATAAGCTTTGTCATACCTTTCGTGCGCATCAGAGACAATTGAGGCGATATCGGCATTTTCATCCCATCTGGACTTTGAAGTAATCTGTAAAAGAGACAGGAAATGACCGTTTTTGTAAAGTCTTCTAATTTCCTCCAGCAAATTGTCTCTCTCGGAAAAGAGCTTCTCGATCTTAGCCTGGATATCCTTTCGGTCTGGTAATACAATGGATAATCGGCTTAGGAACTCGATGTGCTCTGTACCTGAAGACGGAAAGATTTCGTATTCAAGAGCCTTTTCATCCCATAGGCTATTAAGTGTGCCATGCACGGTTGTAGGATGGATGTTTCCGTTCCCTGTGCTTGACATTTCGACAAGGGAATCCTCGGATTGTACAGTGTCCAAGAGTATTTCTGTTGCTGCAACGATATCATCCTTCTTAACCGATGCAGCCTCCAAAGCCTTAGAAATAGTCTCTTTCAGTTCGTTTATCTTTTTCTGCTTCGGAATGTCAACGCCGCATTTACCACAGAATTTCAATCCAACACGGATTTCTCCCTGACAGGCCGGACATGCCTCGTATAAGGATTTTCCACATCCGTTGCAGAACCTATTGTCACCTGAATTTTCCACTCCACAGCTAGGACATTTTCCTAGAATGGATGTTGAGGGTACTGGTGTCCGATAGCGTTCCTCCTTCCCCGTCTCGATGGAAACGGTGGCTTCCTTTGGCACCGAAGGTTCTGCCCCGATGGCATCTAGCGAAGAAAGGAAGTCTGTCATGGTCTGGAAACGTCGCTCGGGAAGCTTTCTTATTGAGTTTTCAATGATTGAGTCCCACTTGGGATCGCATCCAACTTCGCTCGGGAGATCCCAGGCTCCTTCAGGAAATCCACCCGTGAGCATCTCATATACCATTACGCCAAGGCTATAGATGTCTGACCTAGCGTCAGACTTGGATGCATTCGTTTTCTGTTCTGGAGACATGTATTGAGGGGTTCCAATTGCCTCCCCGGTCATTGTCAGATGGATTTTCCTGTTTTGCTCATCGCCCAATATCTGGGCAATGCCGAAGTCGACGACCCTTGCTGCTGATAATTCGTCTATCAGAATATTCGATGGCTTTATGTCACGGTGTATGATCCCCTTTGAATGTGCATATGCCAAGGCACCTGCAATCTCCCGCGTGAATCTGAGAATACTGTCCCTGCTCAAGGTGTGCTGACTTATGAGATCATATAGTGTGACGCTGTTTCCATCTTTGTCCGCAATGTATTCCATTACAAAATAGTAGGTTCCATTGACGGATCCCCTGTCTATTATCCCGACAATGTTGGGATGGCGTAGCTGCGACAATGTACCGGCTTCCCTGTCGAAACGCTTTACAAACTGCGGGTCGGATGCAAGTTTTCCGGGGAGAACCTTTATTGCTACCCTGCGTCCGAGTGATTCTTGCACAGCCTCGAACACGCTGCCCATGCCGCCTTCACCTATCTTTTTGACAATGCGGTAGCCAGGGATGAGAATTTCTCCTGAATGTGCCTGCGAAGCAGCTTGGGGAGAGGCAGGCTGCGGAACCATGGTGACGGCTTCCGAGAATGAGACCATGTTGCCGCACTGGCAGCGTGCCGCACGCACGGTGAGATCCTTTGGTGCCTCTATGTCTTTCCCGCATTTCGAACAGTGATACATCAAAAAATTCCTTCAGTGAATATTTATCGCTGGAGTAGCTTGCGACATCCCTGGCGCAAAGAGCAATATCCAATTCCGTCTCTTGCGCTCGAAGATCGCAAACTACCTCAAGAACGCGCAATTAATTGCGCTACTACCAACAAATTCAAGACACACTAAAGTTGTGAACTCCAACAAAGCATCCTTACAAAACAACCTTTCATGTATATTTTCAATCGGCTCTATTTTTAATACTTCTTAAGGCGTTCCAGCCGCTCAGCGGTGTAGGGATGGCTTTGCAGGAAGTATTCCATATCCTGCAACACCACCGGCATGTCGGATGGTGCCGTTCCCGATTTTTTACTCATTTCCTTTTCGAGAGAACTCAATCCATAAAGAAATGATAGCATCTCTTCTCTGGATATGCCAATTTTTAAGGAGATGCGGAACCCAAACTCGTCGGCCGCGAACTCCTGTTCTTTTGTATAGCAGTTCGTTAGCATCTGATAACCGAGCTGGGCTATCATCGCGATATCGGAGCCCACGATTTTCCTAGCGGCCATCATTGTCCTAAGGCGATCAGTTGTGTGGTGCAACTCCTGATGGCCGATCTCGTGCCCAAGGCACATCGCTATTGCGGCCTCGGAATTGAAACGCTCAAGCAGCGCCCTCGTCACATATATATAGCCTCCAGGTGCGGCATAGGCGTTTATTATCTTCCGGTCGTCGAGCACCACCATCCTGTAGGAGATGTCCTTCCTGATGGTCAGAGGGAGCAGTTTGATGAATACTGCGGAAGCTTTTTTAGCAAGAGTGGTATCTTTCCATTCTGGAGTATCGTTAAGAATCATTCTGTTTATTTCAGCTCCTATCTGTTTTTCTTCATCTGAAGTGACAGGAGGCAGAAATTCTTGTGCGGCTTTGTCAGTCTCTCTTATAACAGCCGTTCCTATTTCGAAAATAGTTCCGACTGGGGACTTAAAAGTAGAATCGTCTTTGGGCTGAGAAGCAGCGTTTTCGCCTTGAAGTGGGATCTGTTTCACTACAGGTGCCTCATTGACAGAGGCTTCTTTCACTGACTTTCCTGGTGATGGAGCAGTTTGAGGGGAAGTTACCTTCTTCACGGCATCACCTGTCTCCCGAACTATCTCTGGTATCTGGTCTGCCGTTTTCCGGACTGTATTAGGGATGTCCTCTTTTATGATTTTCGTGGCCGCCTGCACATTTTTATCCCGAGACCTTTCAATTTCATAATGGATGAAGGAGGCGAGTCCGACAAAGCCAAGGACAATCAGAACTATGATAAGGGTTGTCTTGTTCATCTGTTCACGTCCTTCTGGCGTAAGATTAGTCCAGACAACATTATGAAAACAATACTAAACCCCAGCATGACTAAAATGTCAACAGTCCAGTTCCCGTCCTTGACGTTCAGCATGGAACGCATTTTACTGTCAAGAGAAAGCAACATTGCGTCATTCTCCCAGAAAAGGATTATCATGCCAGCGGCAATTGATTTAATGGCTTTAGGCAGAGCAATTATCGCCCCGGCCAGGATTATCTGCGGAATTACTGCGAGAATCGCAAGGGATATGGCCTTGTCATTATTGTCGACAAGGGAGGATATGCAAAGACCCATTCCCATTCCTCCGAGTGATGTGGCAAACAGGGTCAGGAATGTCTTCATGAAATCCATTTCCAGCTGAACTGAAGGGTAGACTATTCCCAGCAGGACAATGCACTGGAAGAAATTTATGGCTGAAAGCACGGCGACCTTTGAAAGAAGATAGGCTGGTATTTCGAGATTTATCGCGCGTTCCCTGAGATAGACCGAGATTTCCTTCACAATGTCCTTTGCGGCATTGATGCATCCGAAGAACAGAACCGCAATCGCCATTATGAAGGGAGAAAACTTGTGGGCATTTGCCTTGATTTCGGGATCTTTCAGGTCCTGAAGTCCGAAGACCAGCGCAATCAGTATGCCTATCAGGAATGGGAAACCGGCAATGAGGGCAATGTTTCGTGGATCCCTGCACATCAACTTGACTGAACGCGCTGCAAAAATTGCAAACTGCCGGAAATTCGCAGAGAGTACTTCTGTCATGGTGGTGTGACGCCTCTTGGATATCGGGGACATGCTACCATCCTGACTTTGCATTCTTGAACTCACAAAGTCACGGAAGTAAGTGGAGTCAGTGAATTTTTCACTCCAGAAATTCGAATCCTTAGTTTCCAGCTTCTCATATACCTGGCTGATGCGTTCAATACCGAAATACGCGGGAAGATCTGACGGTGGTCCGTAGTAGGCAAGCTTACCCTTGCAGAGAACGGCGACAAGGTCGCATTGCGAAACGTTATCAATGTTATGCGTGATGCAGATTACGGTTTTACCGCTGTCGGCAAGTTCCCTGAACAATGACATCATCTGCGCTTCAGTGCCAGCATCAAGTCCGGAAGTAGCTTCGTCCAGATACACCAGGCTTGGTTCTGCAAGGAGTTCCACTCCGAGACTGACACGTTTCAGCTGGCCTCCAGAGAGATTGCCGATAATAGTGTTCCTCCTTTCTTTAAGCCCCAGAAGATCGATGACTCGGTCGGAGCGTTCCTCTATCTCGCGATTTGTGGTATCGGCTGGGAGGCGCAGGCGGGCGGCGTAGGAGAAGGCTTCAAATACTGTCAATGAAAGATGGACAATGTCTTTCTGGGGGACATACGCGATTGCAGTCTTGAAATAGCGATAATTGGCATAGAAATCCTCGTCATTGACCATCAGGCGTCCGGAACTGGGAGGTCTGCGTCCATTCAGCGAATCCATAAGCGTTGACTTGCCTGCTCCAGATCCGCCAAGAAGGGCAACGAACTCCCTGGGGTTGATCACAAGGGAGACTTGATCTATAAGCTTTATGGTTTTTCCGGTGTCGCGGCTTACTACGGTCTTTGTCAGCTTGTCGGCAACGAGTTTCGTATTATTGTGCTCAGAATAGATATTTATGCCATCTTCTCTTAACCTGATTATGAATGGTCCAATTCGGATTCTGGAATCCTTTTTCAGCTCCAGCAGCCCTGTGAATGGTGTTCCATTGACAAAAGTGCCGTTGACGGAATTGAGGTCGCGGATCATAATGCGTCCATCCTCCTTGCGGCACAATTCCGCATGGAAACGGGACACGCCTGGACTAGCAAGCAGGACATCGCATTCGGGAGCACGCCCTATCAGAAGCCGAGGTTTGAAAGAAAAATATTTTGGAGAGGAGCCAGATGCTCCTCTATCGTTTCCTGGCATCGGTTTATGAACATGTCCCACAATTGTCAGGTCGTGGTTTTGTGATTTCACGTTATGATTTCGTGGAGCTAGAGGAGGGGGCATGGAGAAGATGAGTTTTAATTCTCCGAGTCGAAGTTCATCACCGTCGCGCATGGTGGCATTATTTGAAATCCTGGTGTTGTTTATAAAAGTCCCAGCTGAACTTCCAAAGTCATCAACAGTAAAGTAACTGTTCGAATCCTTTGTTATTCTGCAGTGATGACGAGAGATGCCAGGATTATTGAGAAAGATATTGCAATCGTCGGCTCTTCCTATTGTCCAAGAGGTGCCCTTTTCCAGAGGAAATTTCTGGCTGTTTGCGTTATCTGACAAGATTAATTCAATCATAACAGATAGGAACTTTGATTTTCATAATGTTGTAATGTTATGAAAATAATCCGGATATGGCGAAGTATCAAGGAGTTGTTGATATAAACAGGTATCTTCTCAGAGTGTAAAAGCCTTTACTGCGAATTTCGCAGGATATGCCACTGCTGAGGGAATGTACGAGGATGCGGCTAATATCGGGATCAGGATTTAAAGGGATTTCTTATTGTGAGGGATTTTTCGATTACCTGACCGTGCTGCATATCTTCCGAATAGAGAAGGGTGCATCTGGCATCAAGGTTTTCCATGTCGGAGGTGTGGCAATTGACGGTCCTGTACTTGTACCTGTCCTTCAAAATGGCGACCGCCGCTTTTTCTATTTTCCTGACATTTCTATATGGGTGATATTACAAATTTGCAATAGCACCCATATAAAAATAATATAGTCTGTTTAGGAATCATATCAGAATCTTATCATCAGGAGCATTTTGGGCGTATAAATGAGCTTGATTAGAGCCTGTTCTAAAAGGGGGGGTAGCACAGACATTCCTGTCTGTGATGGAAAATGAAATTTGAACCCACAGACAAGAATGTCTGTGTTACTTTCAAGACAAATTACATTTCGAGATTACCTTTCCGAGCAGCGTCTAGCTACGGCGGAAACATGTACCATCTTAACCTAAATTTTGCTTTTGAGATAGCAAAATTTACCGAGAGGCCGATGTTTCGAGGCGAATGCCTCGAAAACCGGGGTTAACCCCGAGGCATTTTTATGCCCTCGGTCTTGGCGGCATAATTCTATGCCGCCAAGGTAGATATTGCTGAACTCGACAACCAAATGCAATATCTAGGTTAATTTCCAAGAATGGGACAGGCTGAAGCACGTCCCTACTTCAAGAACGCGCAAACATGCGCTACTACAAACAAATTTCTCCAAGCCTAAGAACCCGAAGCGCAAGCGCACATGAGAAAGTTACTTTTCTAAAACTCCGATGCCTCATCCAGAAGAGAAGACACGCTGAAGCTGTGAACTCCAACAAGAGTCATTCATGAGATAACGGGTAGTGTTTTGATTGCGAAATCCGCATACAACGATCTCAGAAAAGCAGCACAGACATTCCTGTCTGTGGTGTTTAATTCCAAAACCAACCGCAGCCCAGTCTTCGCCAAGATGCTATGGCATGGCACGCAGAAATGTCTGAGCTGCTCAATCCCCTGCCATTCTTGCCGGTAAGTTCTTATGTAGCTGCCTTGTTTTCAGTAGGCTTGGCGGCATCTGCTGTTTTTGCATCTGTCGGAGGCTTCCAGCCGCCGACTTTTTCGCGGAGCCACTGGATTGCCACGTAGAACATCGGGGTCATGATGGTTCCCAGGACTTCGCCTACGATCATTCCGCCGAAGACGGCAGTTCCGAGGCAGCGGCGGCTTTCGGCTCCGGCGCCCACTGCGATCACCAGCGGCATGACGCCCAGGATGAACGCGGTGCCGGTCATGACCACTGCGCGGAAACGGGTTTTTCTGGCTTCGATGGCCGACTGGACTATTCCCATGCCGCCTTCGCGCATGTGCATGGCGAACTCGACGATCAGGATTTCGGTCTTGCATGTCATTCCAAACAGCAGGACGAATCCGATCTGCGTGTAGATGTTGTTTTCGACACCGAGTATCAGCAGGAAGGCCAGCGAACCCAGCAGGGCGACCGGGACTGAAAGCATGATCGCGATCGGGATCATCCAGCTCTCGTATTGTCCGACCAGGAAGAGATAGATGAAGGCCAGCGCCAGCGCGAATATGAAACCCGTCTTGCCGGCGGCTTCAAGCTCCTGGTACGACATGTCGGTCCATTCGTATTTGAAACCTTCCGGAAGAACGTTCTTGGCTATGCGCTCGAATGCGGCCATCGCGTCACCGGAACTTGCTCCGGGGGCTGTGGATCCGTTTATCCTTACGGCCTGATACATGTTGTAGCGCAGCATGGTCTGCGGCCCGAATACGATCTTTGCCGTCGCCAGGGTGCCCATTGGCACCATCTTGCCTTTAGAATTGCGGACATATATGCCCATGATGTCGGAGGCGTCCTTGCGTAGCTGGCCCTGCGATTGGAGCATGACCTTGAAGACCTGTCCGTACTTGTTGAAGTCATTTACATAATATGACCCTAGATATGTCTGCAGGGCATTGAATACGTCTGAAAGGCTCATTTCCAGTTTCATGACTTTTTCACGGTCTATTTCGAGGTAAATCTGCGGTACGGAGGCGCTGTAAGTGCTATATGCGGTACCGATCGCAGGTTCCTTTTTCGCCTCCGTCAGGAAGGCGGCAAGTATCTGCGCCATGATCTGCGGGTCGACGCCGTGGAGATCTTCCAGGATGAATGAAAGCCCTCCGGCAGTTCCGAGTCCGGGGATTGCGGGCAGTGGGAAGCAGAAGAAGGCCGCATCCGGAATTACGTTAAGTTCACCTTGGAGCTTGTGCATTATGGATTTTTGGACGAGGTTCGGAGCCTTGCGCTGATCCCAGTCCTTCAGTGTGACAATGAGCAGTGCGTTGTTGGGATTGTTCACCTGGTCGATCATGTTGTATCCGGTAACTGTCAGCACATGGTCCACTCCTTCCGTGGAAAGCACTTTGTCGGTGGCCTTCTTGACTGCGGCGTGTGTGCGTTCGACGGATGCGGCTTCGGGCAGCTGGACGTTTACGAAGAAAATACCCATGTCCTCGTCTGGAATGAAACCCGTGGGAATCTTATCATAGAGCCAGCTGGAGCCCCAGAGGCATGCACCCAGGAAGAAGACGCCGAGAAACGCGCGGCGCGCGAACATTTCCGACGCGGACGCGAATCCAAGGGTGATCCAGTCGAAGAACTTGTTGAACATGCGGAACGGGAGGAGGGGCTCCTTCTCTTCAGGTTTCAGCAGCGTGGCGCAGAGGGCGGGGCTCAGGGAGAGTGCGTTGATCGCGGAAATGAGGACGGCGCAGGAGATGGTGATTGCGAACTGGCGGTACATGGCTCCGGATATCCCGGGAAGGAAGCACACCGGGATGAACATCGCCATCAGGACGAACGTGGTGGCTACGATGGGGTTCGTCACCTGCTCCATGGTCTTTTCAGTCGCACGGACAGGATCAAGACCTTCATCCCGCATGAGACGTTTACAATTCTCCACCACCACAATGGCGTCGTCAACCACGATGCCGATCGCGAGTATCAGTCCGAACAACGAGACGAGATTGATCGAGTATCCCATCGCCAGTAGCGCGGCGAATGTTCCAATCAGTGATACAGGAACCGCGAGCGTGGGGACAACGACCGCGCGCCAGTCCTGCAGGAAGAGGAATACGACTCCGATCACAAGGAAGACCGCGACGAAAAGGGTGAACACAACTTCCTTGATGGAACGGCGGACAAACTGGGTGGTGTCGTAGTTGATCGAATATTTGAGATCGGGAGGGAAATATTTCTCCAGTTCCTTCATCTTCTTGTAGGCGGCATCGGCGATCTGCAGGCCGTTTGCGGACGGAAGCTGGTAGATTGCCAGGTTCAAGCCGGGCATGTTGTCGCGTTCGCCGAACGACTGGTAGCTGAAGGAACCGAGTTCGACCTTGGCTATGTCCTTGATCTTTATCTGCGAGCCGTCGGGCCGCGCCCTTACGACTATTTCCGCGAACTCCTCGGGGAATTCGAGTCTTCCCTTGACCTGGATCATGATCTGGTTGGCCTGTCCGGGCGGCGAGGGTGGAAGTCCTATCTGTCCGGCTGCGGCCTGTACGTTCTGGGCCTGGATTGCATTTGTCACTTCCTGGGGTGAGACTCCGAGGCTTGCAAGCTTGTCGGAATCGAGCCAGATCCGCATCGAGTAGTCCAGTTCGCCGAGGATCTTGACATCCGCCACCCCTCTTATGCGGAGCATTTCATTCTGGATGTTGATCAGCGCGTAGTTGCTGAGGAATATGGAATCATAAGTGTTTTTCGGGGAGTAAAGATTGATCACCATGAGCATGTTGGTGGATTTCTGCTTTACGGTGATACCCTGCCTTTTGACGCTGTCCGGGAGCTGTGGTGTCGCAAGGCTGACCCGGTTCTGCGTATTCACGGTGTTCATGTCGCCGTTCGTGCCGGAATAGAAGGTCACCATCGTATTCTGTGAACCGTCGTTGCCTCCTGTCGACGACATGTAGATCATGTCCTCGACGCCGTTGACCTGGTTTTCGAGCGGCTCGACGACCGTCTTGGTGACGACATCGGCGCTTGCGCCGGTATAGGTCGAGGACACCTGCACCTGGGGGGGTGTTATGTTTGGGTACTGTGACACAGGCAGGCTGAAGATGGATATGAGGCCGGCAATGACCAGCACTATTGAAATCACGAAGGCCAGCCTCGGCCTGTGTATGAATATCTTACTTATCATCTGTCTTCCTCATGCAGTTTCAATTCTCGAAACATGGATTGCTGGATGAATGGATTACTGGATGGTTGCGTATCAAATACATATGAAATAACTCATGATAATTTGAGAGAACTTTGAAAATGACTTTTCCATAATCCTCGTATTTCTGTATTCTTTTGAACTAAACCCATCAATCCATTCATCCAACAATCCAATCATCCGTCATCCGTCATCCGTCATCATGCGGGGTGGCTCTGCTGCAGTTTTAGTTGCCACCCGTTGCCTTGGGGGCAGCGGGCTGGGTCTTTGATTCCGGCTTGGCGGATTCCTCAAGAGTGGCGTTGGCTGTCATGCCCGGCCTGACTTTCAGCACACCCCTGACAATTATCTTCTCCCCTTCTGAAATCCCTTCGAGTATGACTATGTTCATGCCGTGCGCCTGTCCGGTTTTAACGAGGCGGCGCTGGACTTTTGAATCCTTGTCGACGCTCAGGACGAATTCTCCGGTCTGATCCCTTTGGATTGCGACGGCCGGAACCATTATGGACGGAGTCTTATCCTTGGTTTCCAGGCGGATCTTTACATAATTGCCCGAGTTCAGAAGCCCGTTGGGATTCTGGAAGCGCGCCCTGACAAGCAGCGTGCCGGTCGAAGTGTCCACGACATTGTCTGTAAAGTAGATCTGGCCTGCCAGAGGGTATTCGGTTCCATTTGATAGTACGATCTTTGGGATGATCCGCGAGGCGATCTTTTCCATGCTCCCTTCCCGCTGCCTGATGTCGATGACTGTTGCTTCGGGAACGCTGAACTCCACTTTCACGGGATCCATGCGCACTATCCTTGAAAGATTGGTGTTTATCGTAGGGCCTACGAGGTTGCCGACACTGATGGGGCATTCTCCGATCTTGCCGTCGAATGGAGCGGTCAGCCTGGTGTATTCGAGGTTTATTTTTGCGAGATCAAGCTGCCCCTGGGCTACAAGCACTTCACCTTTTGAAACTCCCTGCTGCATGTTCGCGGCGTCGAGATCCTTCTGGGAAACGGCGTCGCCCTTGACCAGGGTTGTATAACGTTCGACCTGTATGTTCGCATATGTGAGCGAAGCCTGGGCATGGACGAGCTGGCCTTCCGCCTCCTTGACCTGGGCCTCGAACGGGCGCGGATCTATTTCAAATATGAGGGTGTCCTTCTTTACGAAGCTTCCTTCCTCGAAATTGCGTTTTACAAGATAGCCTTCCACCCTCGCAACTAGATCCACCCAGTCCTCGGCGACTATCTGCCCGATGAATTCATGCGTTTTGGAAACGTCCTGCTTTTCCGCGATGGTGCATACGACGCCAGGCGGCGGCGGTGGCGGTGGTACAGGTTTTTTCCTGCAGGAAGATGCAAGGAGCAGGACTGAAAGAAGCACGAGGATGAGGCTGGTTTGCCGCATGGTATGTGTAGTCTCCGGATTTTGTTTCGCTGTAATTTCAGCCCGGAATATACAATTTTGAATTATGATTGCAAATTGCCGGGCCCGATCCCGGAGATAATGGATGCCAGTATCCTGGCAGGCTGGGGCCGGAGTAGGGTTATCCCCCAGATCAAGGTAGGGTTATCCCTAATAGGCTGAGATAAGATGATAAACTAACTTAGTACCCTATGGAAGAATCAAGGGAAATAATTATTGCAGGAATTAAATTCCGGCAGCATGATGGAAAAGCACCTAAGGAGGATTTATGCAACAGGCCATTAGCAGCATGATCGGCTATAAAGTCAGGGGGACCGATGGGGACTTGGGAAAAATCAAGGAGTTCTACTTCGATGATGCGACCTGGACCATCCGTTACATGGCTGTTGAAACAGGCAAGTGGCTGACAGGACGCAGAACTTTGGTTTCCATTGCCGCATTGGAAAAGATGAACTGGGCGTCCCATACATTCAACGTCAGTCTTTCCCGCGAACAGGTGCGCAACAGCCCTGATACCGACATTGAAGAACCTATCTCACGGAAATACGAGCTGGCGCTGCACAACCACTATTCTTGGAGTGCTTACTGGGGAGGTGGATTCTATGTCATCCCAGGATACGAGACCGAGATGCCGACGGACATGGGTGAAAGTAGGATGGATGTTGAGGAACCCCAGTCAAATTTACTAAAACTCGATCCACACCTGCGCAGCATGAGGGATGTCATTGACAACCGCATCCATGCGACTGATGGAGACATCGGACATGTCGAGGACTTCATCGTAGATGAAGAAACATGGTGCATCCGTTATCTGCTGGTTGACACGCGCAACTGGCTGCCGGGCAGACGGGTTCTCATATCGCCCAAATGGATCAAAAGCGTCAGTTGGATCGAGGACAAGGTATTCGTGGACATTTCCCGTGATGCAGTCAGGAAGAGCCCTGAATATGATCCGTCCAAGCTCATCAGTCTTGATTACGAAAGAAAGCTACTTGAACATTTGAGCAAGCCTGAAGGAGCCTGGGTTACTTTCAAGATCCATGCGCCGAAGAATGCCAAGGTCTACGTGGCGGGAACTTTCAACAGCTGGGATCCATCATCCATCAGGCTTGAAAGGGACAGCCACGGCACTTATGCAACGACAGTGCTTATTCCGGCGGGCAGGATTGAATACAAGTTCATTGTCAACGGAGTCTGGTGCAACGCTCCGGAATGCAAGGACCTGGTCCCTAACGGCTTTGGCACGACAAACAGCGTCATGACCATAGGGCAGGGGCATGCGGGACATATGCATACGTTCTCCAGGTTTTCAGCTAGCCAGAACCGTCCTTTGTGGAGTACTCCGATGGGGGGATAGGCTGCCTGTTCCGTCTCAGGGCAGAAGCATTTTCCAGATAACTAAAAGAATATTAAAATGTTGAGCCAATGATATATAGCATATAGAAGCTATTCTTTTGATGGTCTGCCTCATAAGTAGGGCGGTTTTTAAACCGCCAACCATGTGTCGGGTTAAAACCCGACATACTTCAAAGATTCGCTTTGCTCATCAATAAATCATTCAATTCTGGAATAGTCAATTTCCTCTTTGGTTTTCCGGATAACTGTGTTTTTTATTCTAGTTTCCTTATTTGAACGCCACATCGAGAAAATATCTGGAAATTGAAGATTTGGAATTGGAGCTTGCCTCTCTCAGACCATCGGGTTTTTCCTGTGGCACAGCTGGATCACAAGCCCCCACGGATCCCTCAGCATGGCGAGCTGGTCGCCGCTGGGAATCATTTCAGGACCAGATATAAGTACTGCGCCTGCCTTCACAAGTTTATCCACTGTTCCAGGGATGTCATCGCAGGTATATGCGAAATGGAGCGTCAGTGGATCGATTTGGCTATAGTCTGGAACTTCGACCTTCGGATTGTTATAAATCTCGAGCATTACTTTTCCACCGCTGTCTGCGATGAACCTGACCGGAACCGGCTCATCCGCTGAACGCCTGCATGAGAAATTCAAATTGGCGATGTACCAGTCGGCCATTGCGGCCGGAGCTGCCACCTGGAAGCCTATGTGTTCTATTTTCATATGCCCTATTTTCTTTTACTGATAGCTGACGACCGATTACTGACGGCTGTTCCTATTTGAGCTTGGAGCAGAAGCCCCTGATCCTTTCGACGGATTTCTGGATTGTCTGTTCCGAACATGCATAAGAAAGACGGATGTTTCCGTCGGCGCCAAACGGCTGTCCGGGAATCACTGCGGTCTTCGTCTCCGAGAGCAGTCTTCCTGAGAAGTCCCAGGAGTTCAGGCCGAACGAGGAGATATCGCAGAATATGTAGAAGGCTCCCTGCGGCCGGATGCATTTGACTCCGGGAATATCGCTCATGAGTCCGTATATCATGTCCCTTCTCCTGGCAAAGGCCTGTCTCATAGTTTCTACCGGGGCCTGATCGCCCTTCAGTGCGGCGATTGCTCCGAACTGCGCAAATGTCGTAGGATTTGAAGTGGTGTTGCTCTGCAGGGCGCATATTCTGTCTGTCAGCCATTTCGGAGCAGTAAGATATCCAAGCCTCCATCCGGTCATCGAATAGGCTTTGCTGAAGCCGTTCACGGTGATGGTGAGGTCTGATATCTCCTTGGAAAACGAAGCGATGCTGATATGGGGGAAATCTGGTTCATATGTGAGCTTCTCGTAGATCTCGTCGGAAAGGACCATGAAGTTCCTCTCTATTGCGAGCTTCGCGATTTTCTCCAGGGTCTCCTTCCTGTATACGGCTCCGGTAGGATTGCTTGGGGAATTCAGGATGAGGAGCTTTGTATTCGAAGTCACGGCAGCCTTGAGCTTCTCCGGATCAAGTTCGTAGTTGTTCTCGGCGGAGCAGGGGACTATGACGGGAGTCGCGCCGCTGGCCTTTATCATTTCCGGATAGCTGACCCAGTAGGGGGAGCCGAGGATGACCTCGTCTCCTGGGCCGCAGAGGGCGGCTATCGCCGAGAAGATGCTGAATTTCGCGCCGGCAGCTACGACGATCTGTGCTGCGGACGATGGGACATTGTTCTCCCTGACGAATTTTTCAGCGCATGCCTCCTTGAGATCGGGCCTTCCGCTTTCAGGAGTATATTTGGTTTCGCCCCTCTTCAAGGCTTCTATTGCAGCGTTCTTGATATGTTCAGGAGTGTCGAAATCCGGTTCGCCGGCACAGAGGCTCAGCACGTCTTCGCCTGCGGCCTTCATGGCCTTGGCTTTTGCCGTGATGGACAGAGTTGCGGACAATTCAAGGCCGCCCATGGTACCCTTGGTGGTTTTCAAATCCTTCATTTATATCCTTTCTCCGCTAGGAAGTCCTTTATTATCCTGCTCAGGTTGTTCTCCTGAATCCTGATGATCTTCATTTCCCTCACGGCGTTTTCAGCTGAATCCGAGGCATGCGCGGTGTTCACCATCACGTCCTGTCCGAATTCCCTCCTGATTGTGCCGCTGGGCGCCTTGGTGGGATCCGTCGGTCCGAGCACGTCGCGGATCTTCTTGACGGCCTTCTTGCCTTCATATACCAGCACCATTGTCTTCACAAGGCCCGGCTCATGCAGTTTGTTCTTTGGACAGGTGTCAGGGCGGATTCCGGACATGAACTCCACGATCTGCGAGAACTGATCGTCGGCAAAAGGAACGCCGACTATTTCTGAAAGCCTGGACGAGGCCTTGTCGTCGAGTTTCAGTTTCAGTTCAGTTTCCAGGAGGGCTTTTGCCTTGTCTCCGATCTTGGGAGCGAGCTTCTCCCTCAGCACGCCCTGTACCGGACCATAGAACTCAAGGGCTTCGGAGACGGTCATCTGATAGATCTTGGTGGCGATTATCCTGAGGCCTGTCCTGCTGAACATGTCGATGATGTTGCCGGGCTTCGAGCTGGGATAGCGCCAGTTGTCGGGCTTGATTATGACAAGTGTGCGTTCCACGTCGGTCTTGTCGTCGTAGTTCATGTCGATCATGTTGGGATGCGAATCTGCGAAGTTCGCAAACAGCTTGAGCTTCTCCATCGCGAATTCCTGATCCGGAGGAAGCAGTACCGCGGGCTCGAAATATCTGAGGCTGCCATCCCTGTCGAAAACGAGGTCGGCGTAGGTGTCGCGCACTGTTTCACCGGTAATCCTCATTTCGCCTGCGCCCCTTGATTCGGGAGAAAGCCTTCCGGCTATTGAATAAAGCTTGGAACAGGCGTTATCGCCCTTGAAGAGGAGCATGAGTATCCGTCTCCTGGTACCGTCCTCGTTAGGAGTGAAATTGTTCAGCACATAATCCGAAAGGAGGTCTGCGGCCTTCGTTGAGACAGTTTTCTTGAGTATGCCTGCGTAGTTTTCGGCGAGTTCCTTCGTGGGGTTCAGCATCTGCGCGCCGACAAGTTCGAGGTCGGTGCGGGAAAGAAGTCTTGCGATGACTCCTCCGGTGCGGGATTTCAGAATAGTGTATGGTGTTATCAGCACATATGAAAGTTCGACAGCCATCAGTGGATCCTCCGTGATAAGAATATATGAAAATTTTATAAAACTGTAAATTCAAAGTAAAAAAACAGGTGAAGTCGTGCGTTAGGCTGTCATCCGTTCCTTGGGATGGTCCTTTGTCCTGGTCTTCTTCTTCAGCAGGGGCAGGGAGCCCTTTACCGTCTCGGCGGTGATCACGCATTCCGTGATTTCCGTCTGTGACGGAACGGTATACATGATGTCGAGCATGAGAGCCTCAAGTATGGATCTGAGGCCGCGCGCCCCCGTGCCCTTGGCGACTGCCTTGTCGGCAAGGGCATTAATGGCGTCGTCTTCAAAGGACAGCTTCACATTCTCCATCTCCATCAGCTTCACATACTGCTTGATGAGGGCGTTCTTCGGCTCTGTGAGGATCTTTACGAGGTCTTCTTTCTTCAACGGAGTCAGATCCGTCACCACCGGCAGCCTGCCGATGAATTCAGGAATGAAACCGAACCTTATGAAGTCCTCCGGTTCAGCAAGACGCAGGACGGCCTCGCTGTCGACGGAGATCTCCTCCTTCTTCTGTTCTTCCACCTGTCTGAATCCGAGGACATGCTTGCCTATCCTTCTGCGGACGAGCTTGTCGAGTCCGACAAATGCGCCGCCGCATATGAACAGGATGTTCGAAGTGTCCACCTGTATGAATTCCTGATGGGGATGTTTTCTTCCGCCCTTGGGCGGTATGTTCGAAATTGTGCCTTCAAGCATTTTCAGGAGGGCCTGCTGGACACCTTCGCCGGAAACGTCCCTAGTTATCGACACATTCTCGGTCTTCCTGGCGATCTTGTCTATTTCATCTATGTATACAATTCCAATCTGGGCCTTCTGGACATCGTAGTTGGCGGCCTGGAGAAGCCTGAGGACGATGTTCTCGACATCCTCTCCGACATAGCCTGCTTCTGTCACTGTCGTGGCGTCTGAAATGCTGAACGGCACATCGAGAAGCTTCGCGAGAGTCCTGGCAAGAAGTGTCTTCCCGGAACCCGTAGGCCCGATGAGGAGGACATTGCTCTTCTCGATCTCGACGTCGTCCTCCCTGTTGAAGGCAGCCTTGTTCTTATGGCATGCAAGACGCTTGTAGTGGTTGTGGACCGCCACCGAAAGAACTTTCTTGGCATGCTCCTGTCCTATTACAAACCTGTCGAGCTCCTCCTTGATCTTCTGTGGATTCGGGATCTTCAGGGGAGGTATGGCCTGAGGGGCCTTCTTTTCGGTGGTCTTGTCTTCGTCCTTGTACATGCCCATGCATATTTCAAGGCAGTTGCGGCAGATTGTCGAGCCCGAGGGGCTTGATATGAGGGGGCCGACCTTTTCCGCGGGCTGTCCGCAGAAAGAACATCTTGTCTTGCTCTGGCTTATTCTTCTGTCATTCATTGATTATTGTGTCTTCTTTTATTTCTTTGTGAAAACGTGGTCTACTATTCCGTATGCCATCGCCTCTTCGGCGGACATGAAGAAATCCCTCTCCGTGTCGGAGGCGATTTTGGCTATGGTCTGCCCTGTATGATGGGACAGGATCTTGTGGAGGCTGCTCCTCAGTCTGAGGATCTCCTTCGCCTGGATGTCGATGTCGGCGGCCGTCCCCTCGGCGCCTCCCCAGGGCTGGTGGATCATGATCCTGGCGTTGGGCAGCGCGTATCTCTTGCCCTTGGAGCCAGCGCACAGGAGCACTGCGCCCATGCTGGATGCCTGCCCAAGGCAGTATGTCTTGATCCCGCATGTGAGTATCCTCATCGTATCATAGATGGCGAGGCCGGCCGTGACCGAACCTCCGGGCGAATTCACATACATGTCGATGTCCTTCTTGGGATCTTCCGACTGCAGGAAGAGAAGCTGGGCGACTATCAGGTTCGCGATATTGTCGTCGACCGGAGTCCCAAGCAGTATTATTCTGTCCTTGAGAAGGCGCGAGTATATATCATAGCCTCTTTCACCCTGGCCGGTCTGTTCAACCACCATTGGAACAAGTACTGACATTATAAGATCTCCTGCTGTTTTGATGATTATTTGGTTGAGGTGTCGGCGTTCTTGACGATGAAGTCGGTGACCTTGGCCATGAGCATGTCCATCTGGAGGTCTTCCATGCCTCCGCTGGATTCAATCTGGTTCACGAAATCCTGCTCCTTTACGCCGTAGTACTTGCTGATGCCCTGGATATGGCTTTCAAACTCCTCTTTCTCGACGGTGATTTTTTCAGCCTGGGCGATTTTGCGCAGTATGAAATATCTGCGGATGCGGTCTGCCGCGGACTTCTTGGCCTCGGCGAGGAACTTCTCCTTTTCCGTCTTGAATTTTTCAACGTCCGACTCCTTCTTGACCTCCCTTGTCGCGATCAGCCTGAACTCCTTCTGTTCCGCTTCGGCAATGACTGCGGGCGGAAGGGCGAAATCTCCGGCTTCGGCTATGAGCTTTTCGAGAACCTGCTTCTTGGCTTCGGCGTCGGACTTCTGCTTCTCCTGGAACTCAAGGCTCGCCTTGATTCTGTCGGTGAGCTCGGTCATGTCCTTCGCATTCAGCTTCTTCACGAGATCCTCGTCCGAGGTGACGGGAACCCTTCTCTGTATCTCCATCACCTTTATATCGTACTTGATCTTTTTTCCTGCAAGCTCCTTTTCCCTGAAGTCGGCAGGGAATACGGTGTCAAGGGAGCAGTCCTTGCCTATGGAGGCGCCTTCGAGGGCCTTGTTGATTCCTGGAATTATCTCGGGATCTGAAAGCCATGCCCAGGTCTCGGGTGTTTCAAGCAGCTGCTTGATCTTTGCGGCGGAATCCTTTGGCGCTTCGAAATCCGACTTGTAGGAGATCTTGACCATGTCGCCCTTGGCGGCAGGCCCGTCGATCTTGCTGAAATCGCCATAGAGATCCCTTAGGTTCTTGATTTCATCGGAAACCTTGTTCTCGGGTATTTTCACTTCAGGAGGGGTTATTTTCAGCCCCTTGTAGGAAGGAAGGTTGAATTCAGGCGCGACGTTGAACACTATTGCAAATGAGTAATCCTTGCCGGCCTCGAGCTTCTGGGGCTCGGTCTGGGGGAAAGTGTAGCTGACCACGTCCAGCTTCTGTTTTTCATCCGTGTTTATCTTCTCAAACGCCGCCGTATAGAAGCTTTTCACGGCCTCGGATTCTATCCTTGGCATGAAACGGTTCCTTATGAGGGCCGCAGGCGTTTTCCCCGCCCTGAAACCGGGAACCTGCGCGAATTTTACAAATTCCTTCACCATGGAATTGATTTCCCTGTCCACGGCATCCGCCGGCACCGTGAATTTTACGCTCTTGATGCATGGTTCAGATCCGCTGAGTTCCGTCTTGATCGCATCTTTAAGGAGATTTTCCTGTTTTGATGTCATGTAATTTTACTTTCCTATGCTATTCTGATTGACTGATTGCTTTATTATGGAAATTAACGCGATGATACAGGACTTGTTTGAACAACCGAGTAACTGGGTTAAAATTCCAAAAGCCCGTAATATATCATTGCACCTTCTTTATTCCAGCAGCTTTGAATAAGGTTTTATATAAAAAAGAGGGAATTTGCAGTTTTTTAATTATTTTTTTTGACATTTGTTCTCTTCAAAGATATATTTTAGCTTTAATTTACTATAAAAATTATAAAAGCAGGGTTCATCTATAATGGCCGGAGTACCCAAATTGATAATACTGTCGGAGCAGTTCAGGGGCAAGAGCTTTGAGCTGGTCAACGACAAATATTCGGTTGGCCGCGTGGATCAGCGGGAAATCTGCATCAAGGATCCTACAGTCAGCACCTATCATTGCGAATTCATAAAGAAGGGCGCCACCTATACGCTCAAGGACTGCCAGAGCACCAACGGTACGCGCATCAACAACATACCGATAACCGGCGAACAGGATCTCCAGAGCAGCGACATCCTCCAGATCGGCGGTGTAGAGATACTTTACGACTGCGAGGACAAGACCGTGACCACAGCCTTGAAAACACAGACTGGAATAAATCTCCAGGGCGCACAGGTCGGAATTTCGACAATCAAGGAAATGAGCAACTTCTCGCCGTTCGCTTCAAGCAAGAAAGGTGGAAAGAGCCAGAAGCTCATGATAATCATCGTCGTGCTTCTGGTCATCGTCATCCTTGCACTGCTAGCCTACCTGATAAACCTGATGTTCTTTAAATCAAGCCAGCCGCGCACGGAGATCCAAGGACAGTTTGAACAGGTCCAGCTATAATTATAGATTTGTATTTTCACCCTCGTATCCCTCGCTGGCGGGACATTTATTTTTCCACGTATTCACACGGAGTTAAGCATGAACGGCAATAAGGATTACAATAAAGACAACAATGTGAAGGAGGATAAGAAGAAACCCTCCCCTCCGCCTCCCTCATCCGCAAGGAAGACACCCCAGATGGCCATATTCGTGTGGCTCCTCATCTTCCTCTCCCTGGGAGTCCTCTTCGTATACAACCACAACAAGAAGGATTTCTCCGAATGGGAACAGACAAAATTCGAGAAGGAGCTTTCTGAAGGCAACATACTGACCGCGAACCTGTCTCCCGAGAACGACAGGGTCTTCTATGTCGACGGAAAATACAAGTCATCGGTTCCGGGCGAGGCCGCACAGGCTGAAAACGGGGAGCTGCTGTACAAGACCAAGGTAGTGTATACCGAGAAAATCGATGAAATGCTCAGGAGCCATGCGGCAATTGTCAGGAAGATTGAGAACAAGGATCCCTGGTTCAAGAACCTGGTGCTCATGATCCTTCCGGTGATCCTCATCATAGGTGTGTTCTATTTCCTGTTCTCAAGGCAGATCAAGATGGCCGGCAAGGGCGCCATGCAGTTTGGCAAGAGCAAGGCCAGGATGATCCTTCCGAGCGACAAGAAGATCACGTTCAACGATGTCGCGGGTGCGGACGAGGCCAAGGAGGAGACAAAGGAGATAATCGACTTCCTCAAGGATCCTCTCAAGTTCAAGCTGATTGGCGGAAGAATCCCCAAGGGCGCGCTCCTGATGGGGCCTCCGGGTACTGGCAAGACGCTCCTCGCAAAGGCGATCGCCGGTGAAGCCGAAGTCCCCTTCTTCTCGATAAGCGGTTCGGATTTCGTGGAAATGTTCGTCGGCGTCGGCGCAAGCCGTGTGCGCGACATGTTCGAACAGGCGAGAAAACATGCCCCATGCATTATCTTCATAGATGAAATAGATGCCGTAGGCCGTTCGCGCTTCAGCGGAATCGGCGGCGGACACGACGAAAGGGAGCAGACTCTCAACGCGCTCCTCGTCGAAATGGACGGACTCGAGACGCAGGAAGGCGTCATAATAATCGCCGCGACAAACAGGCCCGACGTGCTTGATCCGGCTCTCCTCAGGCCCGGCAGGTTCGACAGGCAGATCGTGCTCGACCTCCCCGACATCAAGGGGAGAAGGCAGATTCTCGATGTTCATATCAAAGGTATAAAGATCGATGCGGACGTCAATCTCGACACCATTGCCAGGGGGACTCCCGGATTCAGCGGCGCGGATCTCGCAAACCTCATCAACGAGGCCGCGCTTCTCGCGGCAAGACTCGACAAGAAGGCTGCGGGAATGTCGGAAATGGAGGAGGCGCGCGACAAGGTACGCTGGGGCAGGGAGCGCAAAAGCAGGAAAGTCAGCGACAGGGAAAGAAAGATAACGGCATTTCATGAAGCTGGACACACGATTGTCTCGCTCCTCTGTCCAAACTCCGAACCAATCCACAAAGTCACTATCATACCCAGGGGAATGGCATATCTCGGAGCAACCATGCATCTCCCCGAGGAGGACCGCTACACCCAGAGCAGATCCGAACTTATTGACGAACTGGCTGTCCTCATGGGTGGAAGATCCGCAGAACAGATTGCCTTCAACGAAATAACAAGCGGCGCTTCTTCCGATATTGAACATGCCACCAAGATTGCAAAACTCATGGTCTGCACATTTGGTATGAGTTCAAAAATGGGTACGATGCAGTACGGCAGCCGCGAGGGGCACATCTATCTAGGCAGGGATATCGTCAAGTCTGAAGGATTCAGCGAGGAAACAGCCAGGGAAATCGACCTTGAAATAAAAGCCCTCATCGATAGCGCCAAAAAACGCTCTGATACGATGCTCACTGAAAACAGGTACAAGCTCGATCTTCTGGCGAACAAGCTTCTCGAAGTGGAAACTCTCGACGGAGCTGAAGTCAGAAAACTTCTTGGCTTTGAAGAGAAGAAGACAGCAGTGCCGGCAGCTCCTGAAGTCAGCGCTCCAGCTGCTCCAGCTCCTGAAATCAAGACTGCTTGAAAAATTTTGCCTTGTTCACGGTAATTTGCCGGACCTTCGAGAACTTCGTTTCTTCGTGGTGAGAATATTTTCCGACGCCCTCGGGCCGGGATCTTCGACTTTGTGGCTCCACGCCTTTGTGAGATAACAAAGAATTGTGAACTTGTAAGACGAGGCATGCCTTGGATTTGATAATAAGCAATCTGCGGATACCCGTTGAGAATGACGGCCCGGCTGAATATATAAGAGCCGCTTCGGAAAAGCTGAAAATCATTGACTCTGACATAGGCTTAATCAAGATCCTGAACAAATCGCTGGACTTGGACAGCCAGGAACAATTCTACTACCGCATCTCAATAGTTGTAAGAGTCCCTGACAGCTTCGCCAACGCGGAAAACTTCCCGGTATACACTGTAATCGCAGAGCCGATCAGAAAAGCGAAAAACATCAAGGGGAGGCCTGTAGTAATCGGTTTCGGCCCTGCTGGCATATTCGCCGCCCTCGAGCTTGTCGAGTATGGATTTAAACCTCTTATATTTGAGAGGGGCAGGAAGATCGAAGAACGCGATCTCGATGTTCAGAAATTCATCAGGGACAGGACGCTGGATCCCGAATCAAACATCCAGTTCGGTGAAGGCGGCGCCGGTTCGTACTCGGACGGCAAGCTGTTCTCGAAGATTAATAATTCAATATATGCAAGCAGGGTGCTGGATACTTTCATCAAGTTTGGAGCGCCCGAAGAAATAGGATACATCGGCAAACCACATGTCGGGACTGACGTACTGTGCAGGATTGTCCGCAACATGAGGAAACATATTATTGAAAGAGGCGGAGAGATACATTATTCCTCTAGAATGTCGGATCTGCTCGTTTCAGACGGCAGAGTTTCAGGTGTACTGATAAACGGGGAGAAGGAATACCGTTCGGCGAACATCTATCTCGCCGTGGGGCATTCCGCGCGTGACACCTTCAGGATGCTTCATGAAAAAGGCGTTGCGATAGAGCAGAAGGCGATTTCTGTAGGTGTGAGGATCGAACATCCCGTTGAAATCATCAATCTTATAAGATATGGCAGTAAATATAAGGACTTTCCCGGCCTGGGCGCCGCTACTTATTCCTTCAACTACACCAATAGAAGCACGGGGAGAGGCGTATATACGTTTTGCATGTGCCCCGGTGGTGAGATTGTGAACGCTTCGTCTGAAAATGGACTGATGGTCTTGAACGGCATGAGCTGCTCGGGTAGGGCGTCGGCGTTCTCAAACGCAGCTCTTGTCGTTCGCTGCCATACGGATGATTATGGATCAGCAGAGCCCCTGGCAGGCATTGATTTCCAGAGGAATATCGAGCGAAGGGCATTTGATGCATCCGGCGGTGGATGGAAAGCCCCTGCGCAGAATCTGATCGATTTCCTGTCCGGCAGGATATCCACCGAATTAAATGTGAATTCGTTCAAGATGGGAGTATCGTCAGCCGACATGAATGGAATTTTCCCCAAATTTGTCTGCGAGGAACTTCTAAGTGCATTCGCTGCATGGAAAGAAAGCTATCCGTCATTTGTTTCAGAGCACGCGATACTCCTGTCACCGGAAACAAGGACCTCCTCTCCGGTAAGAATCAAGCGCGATGAGAATTTCGAATCAGTGAATATGAATAACCTGTACCCTATAGGCGAAGGGGCAGGCTATGCAGGAGGAATAACGAGTTCCGCCATTGATGCTGTAAAGGCGGTGGAGCGCAGCATGTCGGATTCCGAGAGTATAAAGAGGCGCTAATTATAAATTTTTGAAACAAAAATTTATTTAAAACGAACTTTTGATCAGAGATTCATGCACCAAATCGTTCAATTTTCCGCATTTCCTGACAATTGCATCGGCCTCCTTGTCGTCATTGATGAGAGACAGATCAGTTTTAAAGAGCCAGCACAGATCTTCGTCGAGAAGGTTCCTTTCCCTGAAAATCTGGACGAAGACAGGATCAAAGGAAGCCGGTTCATTTTCAAAAGACCCCTTGGAGTTGATGACCATCAGGGCGCATCCGGCAAAATCAATAAATTCCTTTGACGCAGGAATTGCCTCACATGAAAAACCGCCATTGTTAAGATATTCAGCCATCTTGATCTTCCTGTCAGCCTTTTTCATGATCGATTCCGCCATTTCCTTCCGGCGTAGCGCGTCGCTCTTTTCCGGCCTGCCAATCGAATCATTCACAATCAAGTCCTTCATTGCGGAATCGTTTAATGTGATGAGTCCTGATTCGGCGAGTTTCAGCATCGCCTCATAATTCGACCTGGTGACGACGTTCAGTTTTGAAATGGGGGTTTCTCCGGAATATTCACGCAGTATTGAAATTATATTTCCTGCCTGTGCCTCCTGCCTGTACTGGATGATCACAAGAGCTTTCACTATCTGTCCTGACGACCCTATATCTGCCTTGAATGAGAAAATGCCATCATTGAAACGTACCAGAAGATCCTGGCGTGCGCACTCATAAGGTGGAGCTGTGATGGAAGTTTTCGATAAACTTTCTTCCTGTGTCTGGGCAGGTGTTCCGGCTGCATCCAAGTTCCTCTTGTCTGCGGATTTCGCAAAATCCGTGCCTAGAATTCTCTCAAGCCGCTCCATGAACTCTTTCCTTGAGGTCTGGAGATGGAGATTGTCAACGGAACTGTCGGGATCAAGGACTCCTGAGGCAATCTCCTTCTTGAAGTCAAGTGTTGCAAGCATCCTGTGTTCAATGGTGTTTTCTGCGATGATGTTGATCACGTTCACGCTGTTCTTCTGATGCTTCCTCCAGGCGCGGGAAATCCTCTGCTCAAGTTTCGCGGGATTCCATGGCAGGTCGAGATTGACGACAACGCTCGCCGCCTGGAGATTAAGACCAACTCCGCCGGAATCGGTGGAGAGGAATACACGGCATTCCTGGTCGTTCTTGAACTTGTTTATCTCCTCTCGCCTCAAATCCTGTCTGACCGAGCCGGTATGAAGAGCGTACTTCGTGTCCTTGTCTTCGAGCCTCTCCTTGACAAGATCCAGCATTCCGACCCATTCCGAAAAGATGATCACCTTGCGGTCCGGCTCATCCGATCAGATATCGTCAAGTATCCTGAAAAGTTCATCAACTTTCGGCGCATCCTTTGTTTTTCTATCGAGGATGAAGACTGAGTCGCAGAGCATCCTCATGCATGCGAGCAGACGCTGGAGCCTCTTCATCTCCGCCTCGCGGAGAGGGTGTTTCTGGGCCATCCGCAACATGATCGAGACCTGGTATTCGTACTCGTCATACCTTTTCCGCTGCTCTTCCGTAATCCCGACGAAATAATTGTTGTCGATCCTTTCCGGAAGTTGTTCGCTTATATCTGTTTTCCTCCTCCTGATCATGACGGGCTTGAGCAGTATTTTCTCGATATGCTTGCAGGTGCCGAGGAAGTTCTTCTTGAAATCGGGGCATGTGCAGAAATTTGTGTGTGAATCCAGCGAGCGGAGTTCTACGGTATATGAAGTCTTTTTGTCGGCATCTTTCCTTGATACGGCGTAATCGGAAAATATGCCGGGAAATCCATCAAGCTTTTTGACCGACATGTCCTCGGTCTCGGCGCGGTGCCTCCTGAGCCGTATTTCATATTCGTCGTCGGTGAGCCATCCGTTCGTCTTATGGAACTTCTCTTCAGTCTGTTCGAGCCCCTTGCCGCTTTTCCTGTATTTATTTTTCATCTTTGTCCTGTTTGTAAATATTAATTGAACGATCCGCATTGACGGATTCGGTGAATATTTACCCTGAAACAGCCTTCTTCAATTGATAATTCCGCCAAAGGCGGAATTATTTGAAATTGACAGGCATCGGTGTACTATATATAATAAGTTTTGCATGTTGCATGGCACACGCACAATTAAGGAGAAAATTTATGATTCAACAAGTTACAGCGATATATGACGGGCAGAATCTTGCTCTTGAAAAACCGTTGAGAATTCCCATTAACACAAGGTTAAAGATTGCTTTTGAACTTCCAAAGAGGAAGTCCAAAGGAGATGTTTTCAGGATGATTGTCGATGAATCCGTAAATACAGGTATTAAGGACTGGTCGAGAAACCACGACCAACACATTTATGATTCGAAACGGGCAAAATGAAGAACATTTTCGTAGATACATCATTCATTATTGCCCTGTTCAACAAGGACGATGAATTTCATGCTGGTGCCGTGGCAATTCTTCCGAAAATAAACGGAGGTGCCTTTGTTTTAACACAGGCGATAATCCTCGAGATCGGAAATGCCTTTTCATCAAATAAACGAAAGAGGGCAGGTGTCAAGATAATCAAGTGGATAGAATCCTCCGAAGAATTTCAGATTATTCCTTATGATAAAGATTTGCATAAAAAAGCATTTCACCTATATGAATCCAGAATAGATAAAGATTGGAGCTTGACCGACTGTGTTTCCTTCGTTGTAATGAAAGATTTCAAGATTGAGCATGCCTTGGCTACAGATAGGCATTTTATACAGGCTGGATTTAAATGTTTACTATAATTACGAAAGGATTTCTAAACATATAAATTTTTAATCCAAAATTTATCTAACGCGATTTTCGACAGACGTTTCCTATTGAAAACTGGTAATTTTCTCAAAAAAAGGCGATGTCGGAGGTTGCGCCCAATCAGGGAAATTTGGGGACAGGCTCCTGCAATTTACAAAACTTGCAAACTGGATTCCTTAAAATAGCTAAAACTCTCCCAAACCAATATCGGGAATGTTTCTTGAAAACATGGGCACAGCATCGGAGCCGTGCCTGCAACTCCCGCGCAGGGCGTGTGAATAAGCAGGGATGCGCCGGAAGAATATATGTGGTCGAGCGCCGCAGCATATGTCTCGGGAACAGAAGATCCGCTGGTTGAAATCGGGCTGCACCCGTATTCGAAATTATTAGCGAATTTGAAAGTTGCCGTTGAACAACAAAATTAAAAATCTTGCAGAAATGCACCGAGATTTTCTATCTTATCCTGGAGTTGCATCTCAGGATAGATGGCTGCTAGCCACAACTCATGCTGAGTTTAACCAAATCTGCAAGCTAAGCCCAAATCAAGCTTCTCGAGCTTGGATTATGGGGAGTGCTTTTCCTGTTGGAGCTTCTGCAATATCAGCCGTAAGATTAATGAGCATCCCAAGCAATATAGATTTATTTGCAAAAACTTTAAGTACGATGACCCAGTTAGCTTATTTGAGCATACCAGATGAATTTGCTGGAGAATTAACTCCAGGGCTATTACCTTCTTCAATAAAAATCTTGGAATTTCCAGGGCAAGAATTGTCAAAATTTGACAAAGATATTGTTTTCCCTAGCGTGGAGCGTATAATCGCAGGAAAAACTCGCCTTGAATCATTCAATGTCCCTAAGCTTTTGCACTTGGATCTGCATCTTGACAAGAACATGGGAAAACATATCGGTAAATTTCATTTATTAAATACTCTTAATATTCAATCATTTAGAGATAGTACATTTTTGGCGGATATACCATCGGAGCAACTTGTTTTTTTGGGTATAAGGGGCAACTCTCCGCATTCATGGGAATTCCTTCGCAACTTAACTTGTCTTCGAGGATTATGGATCCAAAATATAGGCGGTTGTTTTGATCTATCGAATCTGCACTTTTGTTCTGCCTTAGAAGAACTGACTTTAGGTTACTGTGAAATACAATATCCGGAACATCTTCTTAACCTATCGCATTTGAAAGCAATTCATTTGTTCGGCTGTAAGGCTAATAGTGATATTACTAAACAACTTGATGAATTAAAGGAAAAGGGAGTCTCTGTTTTTTCTAGTGGGTTATGAGAAAACCGGTGCCAGTCTAGCTAGGTGATTGATGATGAATAAGTAACAGAATACACTATTGTGTTGCAGTCTTGAGGAAGGGCGCGAGCCAGAATATATGCCTCCATCCTGCGGTGACTCTGGCATCGCAATTCTGGGAATCCTATCGCATTCGTATAATTCATCGAGGAATTTGCGTCATCGCCTATGGAATAGAATTTTGTCATATTCATGGTATCTTACACATCACATCAGGAAGAAAACGAACATGAATAAGCTCCTTACAGCATATGATGTATCAATACTTGTCGTCCGTGACGGTGAAAACTCATGGAAGCTCTGGTTGTTTGAATTTGTCGACCAGTTTAGGAAAACCCCTGTTTATTCGTTGATAGAAAAGGAGCCCGCGAAGGAACTTCCCGAAAGAATAAAATGTCTTCTTGCCGCAGCTGTCCACGCGTTATGCATGGAAAAGAATGTCCATATACCGCCCTGGACGCTTGAAACACAGAGCCTTGAAACGCCTTGGTTTGTGTCCGGATACGAAAGCCTCAAGACCTCTGCCCTCGTCGAATCCCCCGTCAGCTTCAGGGGGAAAAACATATTCGTCCTAGGTAATTTTTTAAGAAGGGTTTGAATATGGACATAGAAGAAATAGAAAAATATCTTCTGGCTCTCAATGACAAGCTTAAAGTTAGGAATGTCCTGGGCGAGCTGGGAATCTGCGGCGGTGCCGCCATGTGTCTCGTATTCAAGGCGAGAGTTTCGACGAAGGATATTGACGGCATATTCTGCCCCACTCAGGAGATAAGGCAGGCGATAAAGGAAATCTCCAATGAAAACAATCTACCCGAGGACTGGCTCAATGACGGCGTCAAGGGATTCTTCCACGGCGATCCGCCAAAGCAGGAGGTAAGAGAATATTCGAATCTGCGAATATGGTCACCCTCTGCTGAATATATGTTGGCAATGAAATGCGTGTCTGCAAGATACGATTCAATGGACGGCGAGGATATCGAATTCCTCCTGAAGCATCTGAACATAAAAGACAAGGACACCGTATTTAACATCATCTGCAAATACTATCCTGAGAATTCAGTTCCCGTCAAGACAAAATTCGTCATAGAGGAGATTTTTACCAGACTGAGACAGGATTCTTGAATCTTTACGGAATCAGGCAGAAAACATGCCAGACTGGAGATCTTCATGGTGGTCATTGTGCCTCCGTGAGATAAATCAATAATTCATCCCTTGATTCTTTTCCTTCTTTACACTATTTTGGAAGATTATGAAAACAAAAAACACTACCATTAAGACGGCAATAATCGGTGTCTCGGGGTTCGGCAACGTCCACTACAGGGATCTGGTTAAATATCAGGAAAAAGGGCTGCTTGAAATAGTGGCCGCAACTATAATAAACCAGGACGAGGAGAAGGAGAAGTGCGAGAAGCTCCGCTCCCTGAACTGCATGATATACACCGACTACAGGCAGATGCTGGACGATTTCAAGGGGAATCTGGACATCTGTTTCATACCAACTGGAATCCATCTCCATAAGCCCATGACTGTTGCAGCCCTGGAGGCCGGCGTGAACGTCTTCGTTGAAAAACCTCTTGCCGCCACGATCCAGGATGTGATTGATATGAGGAAGGCCGAGAAGGCCTCCGGAAAGTTCGCCGCCGTCGGATATCAGACCATGTATACTCCGGAAGTCATGAAGATAAAGACTGCGCTTTGCTCCGGCAGGCTCGGAAAAGTCAAAACCATCAGATGCTGCGCTCTCTGGCCCAGGGCCGAAGCCTACTACAACAGGAATAACTGGGCCGGCAAGCTCAAGGTCAAGGATACCTGGGTGCTGGATTCTCCGTTCAACAACGCCTGCGCCCATTACCTCAACCTCATATGCTTCTTTGCAGGAAAGGAAATTGCGAAATCCGCATACCTTAAGACCATAGAGGCCGAACTCTACCGCGCCAACAAGATTGAAAGCCCGGATACGGCATGCATGAGGATAATGACGAAGGACGGTGTCCAGCTTCTTTTCACCCTGACCCACGCCTGCGAAAAGCAGTTCGGACCCGATATGACCATCTCCTGCGAGAAGGGAGAGGTCAGATGGAACCAGTCCAAGTCGTCCATATGCGTCTCCGGCGGCGCCATCGAGGAGATGATCAACAAGAACGGCGAGGACCTGCGCGCCTGCGTGATGGACAGCATCGTCCAGAGGGTTGGCGACAAGGATGCCTTCATCTGTTCCCTTGACATTGCCGGAACCCAGACCCTTGCAGCAAATGGCGCGCACGAATCCTCTGAAATTCACCAGATAGACGAGAAGCTCATATATGTTCAGACGATAAAGGATGCATACACCCACGCCGAATCGAAACAGCATACGGTCAAAGGGATTGACGCGCTAGTCATGGAATCCTATGAGAAGGAGAAGCTGTTCAGCGAGCTAGGAGTGCCATGGGCCGTAAAAGGCAAGGTTTTCAATCTTGAGAACTATACGCACTTCCCGTTATAAATTTTCCGTCCGGAAAATTTATTTCCTGAAATCACCGGGCTTCTTTCCTGTCTCCTTGCGGAACACCAGGTAGAAATGGCTGAGTGACTTGAAGCCGCAGGCGCTGCCGATGCGGTCGAAGCCCATGTCGGAATTCTTCAGCATGCCGATGGCCTTCATGATTCTCACGGAATTCAGGTATTTCACCAGCGTCGTACCTTTTTTCCTGGCAAAGACGTTATGGAAGTGGCTGCGGCTGAAATTGGTCATCTTCGCCGCCTGGTCGACGTTGATGTCATACATGAAGTGCGATTCCACGAAACGGCAGAACTCGTCTATCTTGTCTTCCGGAGACGCCTTGCGTTTCTGCTTCGTCTCCAGCTTGATCTTCGAGTTTCTTAAAAGGGTGACGGCAAGCTCCTCGATGCAGGCCCTTATTGCGAGCTGGTAGCCAATTCTACGGATCTTGTTCTCCTCGATGATTTCTTCGAAAATCCGTTTTATCTTTGCCGTACCCTCGGGTGAAAGGTTGATCCTGATCATGCCCCTGAGGGCGTTTTCCTTCAGGATCTTGAAGATCATTCCGAATTCAAGATCGTTTTCGGCGAACTTGAGAAGCGTTGAATCCTTGATGTTGAGGACGTAGCCCCTGCACTTTTCCTTTTCCGATCCGTTCCCGATGTGGAGCTGTCCCTCGGGAAAGAGGAAAAAATCACCTGGAGACATCTTTATGGTCCTGTTCTGCAGATGCTGTGTGCCACGTCCTTCCGCGCAGAAGAAGAATTCATGATGATTCTCGTGCTGGTGTATGACCGGGCGTGGATTGTACCCGAGCAGGGTGTCCAGGGTGTATATGTCTTTGAAGATATCCATAAATCGTATAAAATAATAATATAAATAAGTTGCAATTAACGCTTGAAAACCATTCATTATATCCTAGTTTTGGAATTGTGCAAATAAATATTGTGCAGGTAATCAGATAAAATAATAATACAAAGCAGGATTTTTTAATAACTTTAGGAGCGAGGATATTATGAGCGGCAAGATAAGGGCGGTGTTGTGCGGGTGCGGGGGCATATGCAAGGCGTGGCTGAATCCGATAGCAGGGTTCAATGATATTGAGATGGTCGGGCTTGTAGACCTCAATCTTGAAAGCGCAGAGAAGATAAAACAGGAATTCAAACTGGAAAATGCCGTTACTGGAACGGACCTCAAGGCTGTCCTGAAGAAGGCGAAGCCCGATGTAGTTTTCGACTGCACGATTCCCCTGGCACATCCTGACGTCACGATCACCGCCCTGAAGAAAGGCTGCCATGTCCTTGGCGAGAAGCCTATGGCCGAAAGCATGAAGGCCGCCCAGAAGATGGTCAAAACTGCGGATGCTAAGAAAAAGATATATGCAGTCATACAGAACCGCCGCTATATGGACAACATCATCACATACCGCGATTTCATCAAATCCGGAGAGATGGGCGAGATAACGACATTGAACGCCGATTTCTATATCGGGGCGCATTTCGGAGGGTTCCGCGACGTGATGAAGCATGTGCTTCTTGTCGACATGGCTATACATTCCTTCGACCAGGCACGTTTCATTTCAGGAAAGGATCCCGTGTCGGTCTACAGCCAGGAGTTCAATCCGAAGGGTTCCTGGTACGCCCATGGCGCTTCGGCAATAGCGGTATTTGAGATGACGGACGGTGTCGTCCTGACATACCGCGGCAGCTGGTGCGCGGAAGGCATGAACACTTCCTGGGAATGCGACTGGAGGGCTGTTGGAGCAAAAGGCTCCTGCCTATGGGATGGAGGCGAGAAAATCAAGGGCCAGGCGGCTAGCAATGCCGAAGGCTTCTTCAGGACGCAGAAGGATTTTAACTTGCCGGTGGAAAAGAAGCTTGTTCACACTGGACACGCAGGATTGATCCGCGAGTTTGTCGATTGCGTCAAGAGCGGCGGAACGCCTCAGACGATCTGCCATGACAACATCAAGAGCCTCGCGATGGTACATGCGGCCGTGAAAAGCGCGGAGACGGGGAAGAAGATAGAAATCAAGATCTGAAATTCGAATATCGAAATCCGAAAATCGAAACAAAAAGTAATCAATGCACAGCCCTTACGGGCTTAACGAACAAATTCGAGATTCGTCGTGAGGCATGTTCTTGGAGTAGGACAGGCTTTTAGCCTGTTTAAGGAAAATAGCAGGCTGGAAAGCCTGCCGTACTAAAGAAAGGATTTTTAAATGAAGAATGACTTGTCGAAAGAGAGCATCAGGATCGGAACGCTTGTAAGTGCAGGGCAGAAGGATCCGTGCGGCTACATCAAACAGATACTCCCGCATGGCTTCGAGAGTTTCTCCCTCACCTTCTGGCAGACGACCGGTGACACTGACATCAAGAAGCTTGCCAAGGACGTGAATGCCACGCTCGAAGGCACAGGAGTTGTGATAAGCTCAGTGGGAATATTCGGAAACCCCCTCGAGACAGGTGAAGTAGACAAGAAAACCGTCAAGGGCTGGGAGAAGCTGATCGATAATGCCCATCTTTTCGGGACTGACATCGTCGCAGGTTTTGCAGGACGCGTCAGAGGCAAATCAATTCCAGATTCCATCCCACGATATAAGAAGGTTTTCGGACCTCTTGCGAAACGTGCAGAAGATAAAGGGGTACGGATAGCATTTGAAAACTGCGACATGGGCGGATCATGGCAGAGCGGAGACTGGAATATCGCGCAGATCCCGGTTGTCTGGGACATGATGTTCGATGCCGTTCCTTCAAAGAATGTCGGACTTGAATGGGAGCCCTGCCACCAGATGGTGAAGCTCATCGATCCCATGCCCCAGCTCAGGAAATATGTCAGCAGGATTTTCCATGTGCATGGCAAGGACGCCACGATCCACTGGGATACTGTCCGTGAATTCGGCGTATACGGTGCAAAGCAGTATGCGTTCCACCGTACGCCCGGATTCGGCGACAGCAACTGGACCAACATAATTTCGGATCTTCGAATAGGCGGATTCAAGGGCTCGATTGACATTGAAGGCTGGCATGATCCGATCTATAAGAAGGATCTCGAAATGACCGGACAGGTCCACGCCCTCAATTATCTGAAGAACTGCCGTGGCGGGAGCTTTGTTCCGAATCCTGTGTGAGTAGTAGGTACGCCCTTTAGGGCTGTCTACTATACGCATTTTTTTGCTCTGTTTAGAATTCTTTATGATGAGTCCTCCAATCGGAGGACGAATCTTTGGAGTGCGCAGATCATTCTGCGCTTTGGATTCCACTGGAACCGTGGAGAAGATAACAGCATTCGCTTTTGTTAAGATGCCATGGCGTGACGAACAGCTCTAAAAACAAAGCGGTGAATAATCACCGCAGTCCAAAGTCAGGCCGAAGCGCCTGACGTAAAGATGCAAAGACAGAAGAACCGGAGAACATGACGTGGACAGTACTGGAATATGCGTATAGTAGTCAGCCCTTTAGGGTGTACCAAGAATTGAAATCCAAGAATGGTACAGGCTAAAGCCCGTACCTACTTAAAATGCCGGAAAGAAATTTCCGGCATTTTTATTTCCCTGCCTTGACATTAGTTTTTAACAATGCATAATATGCATAGTTAAAGAAGTAGAGCGGTTTTTACTTGTCCTGAGCCTGTCGAAGGAAACCACCAACTGGACTGTCGGGTTAAAACCCGACGTACTTATAAGGAAGCATGCCATGGCGATCGATGGAATACAGTCAGTGGACAGGAGCCTTGAGATACTCAGGATTATCACCGAGAGAAAGAGTGTCACTGCCACGGAGATAGCCGGAATACTCGGGATACACCAGAGCTCAGCGTCCAGACACCTTAAATCCCTTTATGACGCCGGGTATGTCAGAAAGCCCGACTTCCACAGCTTCGCGCCTGATTATGGCATCCTTCTCTTTGCCGGTACGGCGATGAAGGCATTTCCGCTTGTCGAGTACTCTGCTGAGATTTGTTCGGAAATAAACAGGAAATATGGGTTTGGCGCCGCAGTTGCGGTCCTTATCAGGAAACGTCTTGTATATCTCGCCTGGATTTCGCCTGATGACAGGAGAGCGTTCCATATTGTAGATGAAACTGATTTTCCTGTCTTCAAATCCTCGATGGGCCTGCTGCTCTCGTATATGGATGACAGGAAAGATCTAAAAAGAAGGCTGCTTGATGACAAGCATATGGAAGAGGCGGAAGGAAAGAAGCTTTTTGAGCTTGTAGATGCACAGATGGACGACAGGGAATTCCTTTATCTGAAAAATTTCCATGTCAATAAATTCAACGCCGCCATCGGTTTTGAAGTGCCAGATGAACCGAGAAGAGCCGCACTTGCCATATTCAGCAAGGACAAGCTGATAAATGTGGAAGAGGCGGAAAAGATACTGAAAGAAGAAATATCAAGAATAATTTTTTGCGATGCAAAAAATTAAACAGGAAGTAAAAATAAAAAATACAGGAGGATAAGATGAAAAAGGTGAAGTACATGGAACAGCAGCTGCCGGTGACATATGATGTCGACGTGCTCGTTGTAGGGGGAGGACCGGCCGGGATCGGAGCCGCGCTTGCCGCCGCCAGGAACGGGATGAAGACCCTGGTGATCGAACAGTTCAACTGCTTCGGCGGAGTCGCCGGGGCAGGCGGACATGGACATATCTCGAAATATGACGAGCAGGGGACTGGCAGAAGGATTGTCGGAGGCGTAGCCTACGAAGTTGCCACAGAGCTGGTGAAGCAGAATTTCGGGCACATGAACTCGCACGGCGTCTGGTTCGAAGTCGAAGGTCTGAAGCTGATCCTCGAACAGATGTTCGAGAAGGCCGGAGTCCAGTTCCTCTATCACACCTTCTTCTGTGATACGATCGTCGAGGACGGTGCGGCCACGTGTGCTGTGATCCAGAACAAGACTGGACGCCAGATCGTCAAGGCCAAAAGAATAATCGACTGTACTGGAGACGGCGATGTCGCCTTCAAGGCGGGCTGCAAGTATGAAGTCGGCAGAAAGAAGGACAGCAAATGCCAGCCTGTGACCCTCATGTTCACGATCGGCGGAGTCGACTGGCCTGCAGTTGAAAAATGGAGGAAGGACTACGCGATGACCAGTGTCTGGGAGGAGGCGCAGAGGAACGGCGACATGCGTCCGTTCCAGAAGACTGTCATGGGATTCTGGTGGACTCCCACCCGTCCGGACCAGGTCGGAGTGAACTTCACGCACATCATATATATTGATTCGACAAAGGCCGAGGATCTGACCGCCGCCACAGTTGAAGGGCGCAAGCAGGCGTTTGAATGCATACCCGTGTTCAGGAAATATGTAAAAGGCATGGAAAACTGCTACATGGTCTCCACTCCGAACACGGTAGGCATCAGGGAATCCAGGCGCATCATGGGCGACTATGTCCTGACAGAGGAAGATGTGAAGGAGCAGCGCGAGTTCGACGACAACATCTGCTACGGATCGTTCTTCGTTGACATCCATTGCATTGACGGTGCAGGAATGGACCATACGGTATGGCGTCCTGGCAAGGGATTCAAATACCACATTCCATACCGGGTGCTGCTGCCGCTTGGGATCGATAATCTGATGACCGCCGGGCGCTGCGTGAGCTGTACGCATGTCGCCCTTGGTTCAATAAGGGTAATGGTTCCCTGCATCGGAATGGGTGAAGCAGCTGGAACGGCTGCGGCTATGTCCATCAAGCAGAAAATAACCCCTCGCGAGATCGATATAAAGAAATTGCAGGCGCAGCTCAGGAAACAGGATTGCATCATAAGTGAAAAGGATATCAAGGATCCCGAAAAGAAGAAATAAGTTTTAAAGATTTAAGAAATAGAAAAACGGCGGACAAGCCTGTCCGCCGTTTCCATTTTCAGTTGGTCGGAGTATATGAGACATACGTGGTGCTTTGCACGTGTCCATCGCAGTATAGAATCGAACAGCTGCCATAGTGTCTAGTGGTCCAGGCCTCATTGCCTTCGTGACGGACCATGTGCGGATAGTCGATCCCTGTTTTTGAACTGGAGGTGCTGAACCAGTTCTGGCAGTCTGCGACAAGCGGCCAGTAGGCAGGATTGCTTATCCGGTCAGCCCTCAGGCTTACTCCTCCATGCTGCGGATATGTGATTGTCGGAGCGAACACGCATACCAGCCTGTAGTTCATCCCATAGCCAGGACCCCAGTTCACCGGGGCCGGATATGACTCACAGCGGAATATTGACAGGTAAAGGTTTGCCGTGGAATAAGTTTTATTCGAATATGCCCATGGATACAGCGTCTGGTACCAGTAGGCTCCATTGGTCATGTCCTTGTATCTGAGCGGAGGAAGGCCACCGTCATGGTCGCCTGCATAGCTGGTGAAGCATATTGACTGCTGACGCAGGTTGTTGAAGCATGTCATCTGCTTTGCGAGGTCACGTGCCCTTCCCAGTGCGGGGAGAAGAAGTGCGAACAATATTGCGATGATCGCAATCACCACGAGAAGCTCGATTAGTGTAAATATATTTTTTCTTTTCGAATTCGAAAAGAAAAAAATCTCCTGATGCGGCATGAAAATAGGCATAAGCTACCTCATCTTCTTCATGTCGAACTGCTTCCCTGACAATGCTTCCTTGACGTAGGCGCCCCAGTAGGGTGAGGGAGTGTACTGCCAGTCGAGGATCGCCCTCGGTCCGCAGCCAGGATGGAAGCTGAATCCGGTCCAGTTCAGCTTGTGCTTCTGTATGAAGCCGATCATGTCCGGAGCCCAGATGGCGGGATCTTCGGTGCCCTGTTTCTGCCACGGCATCGGTTCAGGCTGGCAGCCGACCTCGCCAATGAAGAGGGGATGTTTTTCTGCGGCGATCAAGGTCTTTCCAGCCCAGTCGCTCTTCCATGGGTAGACATGGCTTGAATACATTATGCCGTTTCCACCCTTGTCATCGAGTGCGAATCCATTCATGATGCCCGAAAGATCATAACCCCAGTCAAGTCCTCCGGCTATGATTATGTTCCTGGCCCCTGTGGAACGTACGGCATCAACAAGCGCCTGGTGTCCTACTGATATGGATTCCTTCTGCTTCTCATTGTTTTCCGCCGCGTTGACGTCGTTGGACTTTGCGGCCTTGGTATCACCGCCATTGCGCCATATCTCCCATGAGATCCCGTGTGGCTCGTTGAAAAGTTCGAAGAGGACGGTGGGATTGTCCTTGTATCTGGCTGCTGCGTCCTTCCAGAATTCAGCATCCGCATCTGTAGGGAACCCGAAACGATGCAGGTCAAGGACCAGGTATGCCCCGCGCTTTGCACAGGTGTCTATCGCAGAATCAATTATCTTCCTGTAGGCATCGCCTCCGTCCTTCTGCCCGTCCTCCCTCCCGAACCAGAAGCTTCCCTTCATAGGCAGGCGTATGCAGTTAGATTTCCACTGGTCTATGGCGATTGAGATTGACTGTATGATATTGTCACCGGCGGCGGACCACTCGAGGCTGTCCACGCAGACCCCCTGCAGCCATATCTCCGTGCCGCCTGCGGTCTTCAGCCTGTTCCCGGCGACCTTGAGTTCCTCGGCGGATTTCATGGCTGGGAGCACCAGGCAGAACGTGGAGAGGTTCAGCTTGTCCATTAGCTTCACAGGTGTGTATGCATTGAGGAGTCCGGGCTTGTCGGCGGTCAACACAGCGTCGAGATCCGTGGCTGAATCAATTGCAGGAGTCGATACGAAGCGGCGGAGCTGGACGGTAGACGAGATTGAAAATGCGCCGTCGTCGCCGGCCTGTGCGTCGGCTATCCTCGAATACTTGCTTGAAAGGGCGACCTTGGCGGTGGAAACAGCCTTGCCAGATGCGTCCTGCACTTTTCCGGAGACGGTGAAGGATATCGGCGGGGGAAGCTTTATCTCCTCCTGCGACAGGGCGATGTCGTCGACAAGCAGGGAATGCTTCTGCTTTGCCCTGGCCGATGGTATGAGCACAATCTCGTCGACGTTGAATTCGGCCAGATCGAGAACCTTGTCGCCGGACTTGAACTGGCTGAACGGTATGTCGTATTTCACCCATGACTCCTGGACCCTCAATGGAACTGCGAAGCTTCCCTTCCCCTTTGATCTCAGCTCGACCTTCACGTTGAAGGGGATGTCGCCCTTCAACCTTATGCTCAGATGCCCGCCTGCGTAGTTCTTCCAAGGCTCCTTTCCCATTGCATATTTTGTCTCAATCCCGGCTCCGAGATAGGATTTGCCCCCGCCGCATGTGAAAGTGATATCGAGGGCCCCGCTGGATTTCTCCGCACCGGCTTTCGCCGTTGAAAGATCTATCTCGGCCTCGTTCTTGAAAGTCCACCAGCCCTGCGTGTCCTTCTCGAAACTATATAGGATCTTTGAATTCGCATCGGGATTGGCCTTCTTTGCGGGAGCCTCCTGGCAGAATGATGCGGAAGAGCATAAGAGAATGGAAAGGCATAGTGCGGACAGTTTCAAATTTCCAGATCTTAACATGTTGATCTCCTGGTGTTATATGGAATTCTTAAAATTAAATTCATGGCAAATTGCTGGGTTATGGCAGGTTGAAGTTGTCCATCGTATAGGGGGACGAGGACAAATAGGTTAAGTTTGCCAGGGCTTCCTCCCTTGTATAGAACATTGCGTGCCCGTCAGCAAAATGAATTACTCCTCCTCTATTGGAGTTGTGTCGGAAGAGATCCATGGACTGCTCTGTCCCATTCTTGGTTCCCAGCGCTGTCCCGAGATTTTTCACCTGTCCTTTTCCGATGGAGGATGAATAATAATAGGCGTCCGTCACCTGCACCTTGACCGATGGATTGGGAATCTTGAAGAAAGGGCGGGGGAATGATGTTTTATTATTAAGATCGGTATTGCTTGTCCCATTGACAAAATATCTTGATTCCGCGTAGCCGTTCATGGAGGGATAATCGTACTGGTAGTTCGTCTTCTTGTCCTCGCACTCCCAGACTGTGCCCCTGATTTTGCCCTTCTGGATCACGTAAAGGAAGTCGGTGCCTGTCATCTCCCCCCATTCGGGTTTGTTCAGATAAACACCGAGTGAATGGTACATCATGTAGTCCTTGGTGAAACACCATGGGCTAACTCCTATCGTCCCTGGAGTATGGGAGGCATAGGCGTCCACAGGAGGAAGATAGTCGTTCCAGTCGCCGAGATAACCATGAAAAGCAGTTCCTATCTGCTTGAGATTGCTTATACATAGGGTGGTCTTCGCAGTTTCCTTGGCCTTCTTCAAGGCCGGCAGCAGCAGTGCCGCGAGAATTGCGATGATCGCAATGACCACGAGAAGCTCGATTAGGGTGAAAAGACAGCGCATGTTGTTCTTGTTCCTGGGCATATTTGAAAAATCCTCCTCCTTATCTCTTCGCATTATGAAATGAATTTCCGTCTGCTTACGGCAGAGTAAAATCATTTCCGATGCTGTTCTTGACGTCCGTCGCCGTATAGTGCGTGGCATGGGCATCGGCGAAGAGCACGTTGGTTCCTTTCATATGCCTGTATAGTTCAAACGCACTTGTTCCTGGGACGGCAGTCCTCGCGCTTGCAGGGGTGCCCAGGTGCCAGTCGTTGCTTTCGGAGACATGGACTGCCTTGTCTGGCTTGTAGATCCTCGCAATTTGACGGGGGCCTGCCCAGGTCCTGTTAGCGTCATTCCCCCAGCCTATGGTGCCAATAAGATAGAGGGACTCGCCATAAATATCGCCCCACGGACACGTGTCCTCCTTTGAGTTGGGACATCCCCATATTGTCTTGTAAAGGCCGTACTTGTTCTTGCATTTCCCCCAATATTCGGCCAGTTTGATACGGGTGGAATCCTCCGCTTCGGTATTGTTGCATGCCGGAGGGTTGATACCACCCCATTGCCAGTTGAGAGTGGAAGTATAGGGTCCGATGCAGTTCCACATCCCATAGACACCTGATGTTGTCTGTGGATTGTTAACTCCTTTATATCCTTGATTAAGAGGCGGCAGATATGAATTCCAGTCGCCGACATATAACATGAATCCGGCGCCAACCTGTTTAAGGTTGCTCGTGCAGAGTATGCTTTTGGCGGACTCCTTCGCCCTCTGCAGTGCCGGCAGCAGGAGGGCCGCTAGAATCGCGATGATCGCAATCACGACCAGAAGTTCGATCAGGGTGAAAGACCGGTACTGGATGCAGGATTCTGGATCCTGGATTTTATTTTTCCTTCCAGGATATCCGGAATCTTGCATCTTGAATCCAGCATCCGTATCTGCTTTATTCATTGCCTCACCTCTGTTTCCAGACATTGTTGTTGAGATTGACATCCCCGTACAGGTCTTCCTGTTTCATGGATCCGGCATGCCCATCGTAGAACGCGACATTGGATGATCGGCTGTGCCGGTATGCCGTGCGCTTGCACCCGTCTGCAGCATCATTCGGATGGCCGCCGTACTCGCCGTATGAGGCATATCTGGAGGGATCAACTGTGCCTGTATGGGCTTCAATGGAAATGTGGTCAAGGAACAGCACCCTGGTGCTGTCCTTGCCGGGAAGCGACATGATATCCTTGCGGCGGACATAGTATGTCGGATGCATGCTGAAGGTGTTTATCCCCCAGCTTGCAGGCGCCAGGAAGTAGCCCGGCTGCGTCGGATGTTCCGGAGGCTTCGAAGAAGGACAGAGCATTCCCTGGGGCCAATAGCCGTGCGACCAGTTGCCTCCGGTTTGATAGGCCTTGACCCCCCCCAGCAAATCCAGGAACATAGGATTGCCGAACATGCATTTCGACCAGCCCCAATTCCCGGGAGGAACACAGAAGTCAGCGCTGTCGTCCGCATACATCTGATTGGCGAGCCCCATCTGCTTGAGGGTGTTGAGGCAGGAGATGCTTTTTGCAGTTTCCTTTGCGTTTTTCAACGCGGGCAGCAGCATTGCCGCGAGAATTGCGATGATCGCAATCACGACCAGCAGCTCGATCAGTGTGAATTTATTTCCTGTCCTATTCATTCCTGCCCCTTCGGATCATGTCATTATTCTACCACAAAGCCGATGATAAATATATAGAGTTGACATAAATAGCCTATCGCATCTTTTTCAACTCGAATTGTTTTCCCGACAGCGCCTCCTTCACGAACACGCCCCAGAACGGAGTAGGGGTGTATTCCCAGTCAAGAATCACGCGCGGCGTCGATTTAGGATGGAAGCACCAGGCGGTCCAGTTCAGCTTGTGTTTCTGGATGATCCCAAGCATGTCCGGAGCCCAGGTATAAGGATCCTCATGCCGTTCCGGAGGGATGAAGGGCATCCTCTCCACTTCACAGCCCGTCTCTCCGATGAACAGAGGATATTTCACGGCGGCATCAAGGAAGCATTTCTGCCATTCGCTCTTCCAAGGATAGACATGGCTCGAATATACAATCCCGTTCCCGCCGCGGTCATCCAGCGCGAAACCGTTCATTATGCCGGAAAGATCATACCCCCAGTCAAGCCCGCCGACCATCACAATGTTCTTCGCGCCGGTCTCGCGGACGACATCGACCAGCTTCTGCATGCCCACCGACTGGAAGCCTTTCAGCTTCTCCTTGTTTTCAGCCAGCGCATCGCTGTCCTTCTTCTTCTCGTCGGTCACGAGTCCTCCATCGCGCCAGACTTCCCAGGAGATGTCATGGGGCTCGTTGAACAGTTCGAACATCACAGCCGGATTGTTCTTGAATTTCGCTGCCACATCCTTCCAGAATTCGGCATCCTTCGCCTCCGGCGCCCGGAAACGGTGCAGATCGATCACGATATAGACTCCGTTGGCGGCGCAGAGATTGGCTGAATCCTCCACAAGCTGGCGGTATGCCGCTCCGCCATCCTTCTGGTAGGGCCCCTTGCCGATCCAGAAATGTTCGCGGACTCCCAGCCGTATGCAGTTTGCTTTCCAATCCTTGATCGCCACTTCGATTGTCTTGAGGATATTGTCTCCGGCCGCATTCCATTCCATGCTTGCTACAGCCAGGCCCTGGAGCCAGACATCCCTGCCATCCGGAGTCTGTAACTTGTTGCCTGCCACATGGAGTTCAGGGGGAATCTTGTCTGCAGGAGGAGGGGGAACCTGCGGTTTGACCTCCGCGGCGCGTTTTGCCACCTCGGCCAGCCTCTTCTCCTCGGCCTCCTTCTGCCTTGCGATAATGGGTTCTGCGGGAACTGCCGTAAGTTTCAAATCGTCGAAGTCGATGGTGCCGCTTGGAACCTTGATCAGAGATGGAAGTATCTCGAGTTTCACTGCGCCTTCGGGCACGAGGAACTCGACTGTTTCATCTTTCCAGTCGGAATCCCCTTTGTTGAAGTAGGGTGAGCGCGGACTCGGATTGAGTTTGTTGTCGTCCTTGTCCTTGAAGTCAAGCATGATCCTGCCGTCGTGCCACTGATCCTTGCCTTTCTTCATGTCCTTGTACCTGACACGGAAACTCAAAGCGTAGGCCTTGTGTTCGGGCTTTACATCGACAGACCTGTAGACTGTGAGCATCTGGTCCGGCTTGACCAGCTTCAATCTTAGAAAGTGGTTCCCCTCTTCAATCTCCCAGCTTGCCCCTTCCGGATGCGACCATTCGGCCGGCCAGTTCTTGCCGCCATCCTTTTCAAAATCCCCGTTGCTAATGAGACAGGAAGCGGTTTCTGTTGTGGTATCTGCGGAAACCGCACATGATGTCAGGGCGAAGACGCCAGCATATATGCCCATATGGACTCCAATTGTTTTCATCCATCCGCGATTTTGATGCCGGGACGGGATTTTCCCTTTAAAACTTGATTTCATGTATGGCCTTTATTAAAAATTTGACTATAAGGAGAAATCGTTCTGGATATTGTTCTTCACATCAATTGCCGTGTAGTGTCCGGCATGTCCGTCCATAAAGGACACATTTACCCCGTTCATGTGCCTGTATTTTGCCAGGTTGTACTCGCTGGTGCCAGGCACTGCCGTCCTTGCTTCGGCTGGTGAGCCCAGATGCCAGTCGCCCGCATCCCCGACATGGACCGCCTTGGAAGGGCTGGCCGGAATGTTTATTACCAGACGGGCAAAACTCCACGATCTGGGGTTGGACGCGCCCGGAGGGGTTTTCTGCAGATAGAGAGATTCTGCATATATGGCGGTATTGGTATTGTTGCCCCACGGGGAGGAGCTTTCATTGGCTTTAGGGCATCCCCATGCCGTATTGAGGAGCTTGCCTTTCAATTTGTAGTTTCCCCAGTAGCTGTCGTATTTTATATGTTCAGGATCATCGGTGCCTGTTGGGGGGCTCTGCCATCCTCCCCATTGGGGGAATTCCAGGTAGGGGCCTATGCAGTTCCACATCCCGTAGTTCTTCTCAAGCCCCCCATCAGCATATGAACGGTATGAGACATACTGGTTGAGGGGAGGCAGATGCATGTCGGAATCTCCGGTATAAAGCTGGAATCCTCCACTGAGCTGCTTGAGGTTGCTCAGGCAGACGATGCTCTTTGCCGACTCCTTGGCGTTCTTGAGGGCAGGCAGCAGCATGGCGACAAGTATCGCGATAATCGCAATTACGACCAGCAGTTCTATCAAAGTGAATGCGGACGACCGGCGGCGGACGGGCGGCGGCACAACCACGGATCCGGCATCCTGCGTCCTGAATCTTGTATTTGTCATTATGTTCATGTGCAAATCCTCAGTTTGTCAAGCCAATTAAGTAGTCGACCGGGACAAGGGCCACATCGACAGTTCCAAGCACATTCGTCGTATAGCACACATATTTGTCATTCATGCAGAACTGCGGATGGGGATGCACGTGGTACTTGCTCCGGATCGGGAGGGGAGGCAGGCATGTCACCAGCGCCACTTCCCTTTTCGTAACTGAATTGAAGAATGCAACCTGCCACGCGTCCTTGGGCCATGACACGATGTCGCCGATGAAATATTTTCCGCTGCGGTCGCAGTGCGAATGGGAGTGGCCGTGCGGCCAGAAGGTTTCAACCTTGCCGGTATGTATGTTTACTTTCTTGGTCCCCTGGTCCGGACCTTCCGTATAGTCGAGGAACCAGACATGCTTTCCGTCCGCGTCCCACCATTCGTGCCCGCGCTGGCCCGAGGGCAGGGGGGAGTCTGGAAGGATGGGCCTGGCTTTTTCACCGCGGCGGATCACCCAGAGCCTGTCGACCGAGTTGTTGTATTCCCCGGTGACGATGTCCGTCCAGGGATCCTGTGCAATCAATATCATGTCGGGATCGGTCGGACTGAACTGGGCATGATCGTAATGCCTGTCAAAGATCTGCCAGAGACGGAACGGACCTCCATCAAGAGGAATATCACCCACGATGGATTCCCTTCCTATCACTGCATCAATCGCGAAGGTCTTCCTGTCCGCCGACATTGTCAGGTGCGACGCAATCCTTCCAGGACGCCGTTTCTTCGCAAATTCATCCGGGAAAGTATTTATCAGGATGGGCTTGTTTTCACGCATAGGCCCGCGCTTCCAGATTTCAAGTCCGGTCGTCCAATAAGCATCTCCATTGTCAAGGTCAACGCATGGGGATGAACCCATGAACTGGGTTTCGGGGAACAGGCGGACTTCCTGCGCTTCAAAATCGACGACGGCTAGCTGCCGTCCATAATGTCCGTCGCCCCCGGGAGGGAAGGAGCAGGAAAACCATAGGAAGCGCCCGTCCGATGTGAAGCTGGGATTGGTGTAGTAGAAGGACTGCTGGACGGGGGCGGCCCTCTTTGAAAGGATGAAGCTCTGCACGCCGGACACCGGATCCGTCCAAGGAGTGAAAAGTTGACTGTCCATATGTTCTGTTCCTGCATTCATCCTAGCTTGTCCTGTTATGTTTCCGCCTGTCCTTGTTCCTAATTGTCCGTGTCGACATGCCCGTCCCAGAACAGCAGGTTTGCGGTTTTCCCGATATGGCGGTAATCTGCGCCGCAGTTCCAGTCGCCCGCCCGGTAGTTGGGAAGTCCGGCCCTGGAATCCTGCAGCCATTTCTGGGTGTCGGGCTTAGCTAATCTGTACACGCATACTTTTCCTGCACCATAACCCATATTTGGAAAGACTGCTGTATAAGCGCAATTCTGTCCGCTGAAACTCCCGCTTGGAACTGGCAGAGCAGAAGGGCAGTAGTAAATATTAGTGTCTGCACCGCCTGATGCCAGAGATCCCCTTGTAGAGGTTCCTCCTATATATTTTGGCAGATATGCCTGCGTTTTGCTTTTCCAGCTGTCCGGCGTATAAGGGGCCCATCCTTCGTTGTATTCCACATACTCGGAGCTTAAAAGATATAGTTGCTTCAAGTGGTTGACGCACACGATCTTCCTCGCCATCTCCTTCGCCTGCTTCAGCGCAGGCAGCAGCAGCGCCGCGAGGATTGCGATGATTGCAATCACCACAAGAAGCTCGATCAGAGTGAATATATTTTTTCTTTTCATAGTTGAAAAGAAAAAATTACCTTTTAGGAATTTCATACCGCCACCTCCACAGATGAAGGCTTAAGTTCCATCCCATGTTCTATGATCATTCCCGTTGATTCGAGTTTTGACTGGATCCTGGGAGAAATCTTACTTAGTCCGCCACATGAACTTCTTATGAAAAGCCTGTGTTTAGGACATGCGGATGACTGCTCAAGTCCACCCTTTGCCAAAGCCAGTGCGCTCCGTGTCAGCCATTCGCCGGAATAACTGTAGTCGTCGTAGATGCTTGTGAGAGGAGGATCGGAGAAGAGCGCTTCATTTGTGTTGTTGCAGCCCATTACTGCGAAATCCGCAGGAGCCGAAAGACCAAGCTTCCTCATCGCTGTCATGAACCTTATCGCATAGAGATCATCATGACAGACTATGGCGAGCGGAACCTTGAGCCTGCTCCATTTTGTGGCGACGGCGTCCATGTCCATAAGATTCCCTCCGACAAGACCGCAGATGCTGGTCATGTCCTCCTTGAAGATGAACGAGGAATAAGCTCCAATCCTCTGCTGCATGATCGTGTCCGACGGGTTGTCGGGTCCTAGAAGGGCTATGTTCCTGTGGCCAAGCATATGGAAATAGCGGCAGGCCGCCTCGGTCTGTGCGATGGTTCCTCTTCCGAATATCTCCTGTTTCTCAAAACAGTTCTTTTCAAGGCCCGGGATCAGGAATGGAATTGAGACCGGGACCGGGGATTTGCGTATGAAGTCCGCCACCTGTCCGGAATTCTTCAACGGGAACCACGGCAGCATTATCGCGCAGCATCCTTCGGAGGCAAGCCTTCCGGCTTCGCGCATTGCCTCGCCGCCGAAATCCTTCACATACGAATATCTGAGTTCGACGTGCTTGCCGGAGGCGAACTCATGGCAGCTTCTGATCACCAGCAGCGCATAAGGATCGCTTTCCGAATGAATCAGCATTCCAATCCTGTTCAAATCAGCCCTTGTTGACGAAGAATATATTTTATCCGTAGCTGATGATTCGCTGACGAATGTGCCGCTTCCGATTATCCTGATTATTTTTCCATTTTCCACAAAAGGCGTCAAGGCCTTTCTTACGGTAAGGGCGTTGCATCCGAAGGATCTGGCAAGCTCACGTTCAGACGGCAGCTTGATCCCGGCAGGTGACAGCGATATGAATTTTTCAATCTCGCTGAAGATCTTCTTGTACTTCAGCTGCTTTGTATATTCTATCATTTCCAGCCTCTCGATTATCATTAATAGCTCAATTATATAGCACTAGTAAATCATTGTCAATAGTCATTTAGTTGATAATTCATAAATACATGCAGGAAAAGGTGATAAAAATGCAAGATGGATACGATGCATTTCCAGAAGCGGGTATCGATATCTACTACCTTTATCTCATCCTTCGCCAATTAGCTCATTCCGATAGGTTGTAAATTATTTGTACTGCGTCAGTCTTGGCGGAGGCGGGATCGTCGCCAACTTGGCGGCTCCAAGAGCCAGCAAGGGTGCTGGCGTTCCAAGTTTAATAAAGACTGACGCATTAAAATATTATTTTCATATATTTCTGCTTTTCTGCTTTTTGCTATTGACATGTGCAACCGGTTGCTTTATAATTGTAGATGGTCAGAGGGGGCTGGCGTCTATGTCTAAAAAATTAAGCTATATGGTGGAAAATGAAGAAAAGAAATGCTTTTATTGCCCCTTCCTTCACATTGATTGAACTTCTGGTCGTAATCGCAATCATCGCAATCCTTGCAGCCATGCTTCTTCCAGCCCTGAAAAACGCAAGGGATACTGCAAAAGCAATTGTCTGTACGAACAACCTGAAGCAGTTCGGCCTGAATTTCGCATTCTACACTGCGGATTTTTCCGATTATTACCCGAAGTTCCGCTGGCCTGAAGCGCTCAACCCATATGTCAATGGAACTTTGCTTGGCTCATCCCAGCTCCCCGATACCGGAGGCGCCAACCAGCCTGTAGACAGGGTCAAGCCGATGGATTTGTTCCATTGCCCGAGCGTTGGATTTCTCTCTTCTGACAACCAGAAGATCACATTGACATACGCCATGAATGGAATCACTTATGATGCCGGCGGCAACTGGTGGAAAATCCTCATCAATACAAACCACGCCGAAAATGTCCCCGCTCTTCAAAACCTGCTGCCACAGGTTAAGACGACAATGGTAGTCAGGCCCGAGCAGTTCGGAGTCCTCACTGAAACCTGGGATACACACAGTCCGGAACAGTGCTGCTGGACTTCAACCTGGTCGAGACTGCAGGTCGCCAACAACCAAAGTTTCCTGTTTACACACAATAAATCCTCGAATGCATTGCTGGCGGACGGCCATGTGGAGGCCCTGCATGGCACCCCGACTAGAAGGGATGATGATCACTCGGATGACTCAATGCTATGGGAGGTCTATGATCAGAATGATTCGCTGTTCAATTATGATTTTGGAATTAGGCGGCTAGGAAAGCTGACACCTTCCAAATACATACAATGATGCGACAAAAGCCTGTATTGCATTTCACCGGAACTCCAGCCCGACATCCATTTCATTCCCACCGGCTTCCAGCATTAGCAGCTTGTATATGCCGTTCCTGTTCGCGAACTCGCGATCAATAATTTCAGCCTTGGCCTTTCCGTCAAAGGAAATCCCATACGAGCTTCCAAGATATTTGACCTGCACTGAATTCTTCTTGCTGATTATCTCAGACTTGTTCATGCCGTCGGTGGCCAGAAGAGGAACCATGAATCTGACTTTTTCAGCTTTTATGCCATTGACCAATACGCTTGAATTGATTGACAGCTTGTTCTGCGAAAGCTGATATCGTTCAGTTATTTCAGATTTCGATGCAGCATGAACATATCTTATTATGAATTCGATCTGCTCCCGGGATTCCCTGACGATTTCAATCGAATGCTTCAACCCTTCTGACTGGGAAGCAAGCGAGATCCATTTTCCGGAAACCTGCCAGGCCGGACATATGGAGATCATTTCGTCAGGAACAAGCTTTTTATCCATCCGGAATTTAGGCGTCGAAGTGAATGGCATGCTCAAAGCAAGTTCGGCAGGAAATCCTTTCGCCTGGAAACGGCCAAGCCCTGTCGCGTCATAATGAGTGTCAGCGCTGGTGTCAATTTCAATATGCGTGTTCTGGCATGTGGCGAAAATCTTATGGAAGGATGGGGAGATTTCAAGCACGTATCCGCCGATTTCAACCGGACACGGTGTCTCCTCTATCGTGTCATCCGCAAAAAGTGCGGCAAGCCCGAAGACTGATGCGTTGAAAAGGCTGTATACGGAATATTGTCCGTATTCGTCTATCCCATGCAGGGATTCAGGACGGAAAGCATTTTTTATGTGCCGCAGAGGCGTCATGTCCTTCAGCCATCTCTCGACTGATTTTGCAGAGATGTGCGCCTGTCTTTTGAATGCGCCGGCAAGCCTGGGATCATCCTTCTTGTATCTGACTGCTTCGATCTCGCATAGTGCGGAAATTATCCCTTCCTGGAAATTGAACTGTCCGGATCTGCCTCCAAAGGGTGCATAGCCGGCAGGTGAAACAAAAAATAAAGTTGTTATTCCGCCTCGGCGCAGGAGTTCATCGACAAGCGGCCTGAGTTTCCAGTCGTAGCCATACCACAGGGCGGCCGCAAGCTGGAGCCTCGTTGTTATGTCGTATGTGATCGGATCTCCCGGATCCCTGTACATCCCGAAGGAATTGAAATGCCTGAACTGCGCGGAAATATATTTGTCGAAGAACTTCTTCCCCCAGAGTACGTCCGCGCCCTCTGGTTTTATTCCTGCCGACTCCCTCATGGACTCGCCGGCCGCACTGTAGACCGCCCAGTTGTGGAGTTCAGCAAGCCTGCTGCCGTCGATGCTGACGACCTTGTTGATCTTCTCGGGTGCGATTTTCGCAAGGGTGCTCCGCCATTCATCCACAAGTTTGGCGTCCGCATTTTTTGAAAGGCATACGAAGGCTGTGACAAGTTCCCGGAGCCAGAAGTCCGGACTTTCCCCCCTGCCGGAAGCAAGGCGCCTGCAGGAATATGTCATTGCCCTGTGGACGATATCCTTTAATTCAGGGATTCTTCCGAAGTACAGGAGGATGGACGCCGAAGAAACAAATCGCGGAGTGGTCTGCGCCCATTCCTTCTTATAATATGGATCTATGACTGCGCCTTTCTCATCGACCCATCCGGCGGCGCTGCGCACGATTATCTCCATTAAATCAAGATAATATTCCCTGCTAAGTCCTGTCTTTTTCCAGTCCTTCGGAGCAGGTCTTGCAAGGACTTCCCTTATCTTCCCGTCCAATGTGAAATCAGGTATGCCGATGCTTTCAAGAGATATTTTTTCCTGCGAAAAAAAAATATCCATAATAATTATTCCGTGTGATTAGTGTGTTTCGTGGTTCAAGTATATTTCACGAGATCAAATCCAGGGGATTCTGATATCCTACCTTATGAAGTTCCTTTTTTGACAGGAAATCGAGCTTCTTCAGGTAGTCCATGCATTTGGGCATCGTATATGATGATCCCATCAGATTGAGTTTCACGGGATTGTAGAGGCGCCCTGACTTGTCCAGCACTGCATTAGTGCCGAAGACATCATAAGTGCCAGGTTTGCATCCGGCGAGAGGGGAGGCATCGCTGACGATTATAGTCTTGCCGATTCCTTTCGCCATGATCATCTTCTTCAGAATGTCGCCGGGGATGTGGTGTCCGTCGCCGACGAACATGCCGATGAGTTTCTCCTCGCATAGTCCGGCCCATATCGGATTTGCGAATTTCGCAAGGTTCAGAGGGAGGCCGTTCGCAAGATGGGTGATTGCCTTTGCCCCCAGGGATGCCATTTCCTTCAAGTGTTCAGAATTGAAATTCGAATGGCCTATGGAGACGGTGATTCCGAGCTTTACTGCAGCCTTGACCAGCTTGTCTGCACCTTCGAGTTCTGCGGCGATTGTGAGGATCTTTATTTTTCCGCCGGACCATTCATGGAATTTCCTGAGGAGTTCCGGACTGGGTTTCTGCGTATATGCCGGATTGTGTGCTCCCACATACCCCGGTTCCGGTGAAATGAAGGGGCCTTCAAGATGGAAACCCGGTATGCGGTCCCGGAGTTTTTCCTCGTCGATGAATTTCACCATCATCTTGAGGTTGTGTTCGTAGACTTTTACAGGACTGGTGATGATGGTCGGAAGGAAGACATCCGTACCGCCTTTGAGGATGACTTCGCAGGCGCTGGAGAATTCATCGGGTGTCAGGCCGATGTCGGAAAAATTGATTCCTTTCACTCCGTTGACCTGGAGATCAACCCATCCGCAGGAATTTCTACGCTGGTTCTTCATTTTCCTATCTGCACCATGATCTTCCACATTTCCTCAGGCTTCGTGCAATCGAGGATTTTCTTCCTGTTCTCGGCCTTGCTGAAATAGTTGGCGAGCTTGGAGATGAGTTCAATGTAGAAAATGCTCGTCTGCATGGGAACGGCTGAAACAAAGAATATTGAGAGGCTGTCTCCATTCTCCTTTATGCCGGGCTTCACTGTTCCCACTGCGAGAGTGAGACCGCATGCCTTGATGTCCCTGGCGTGCGGGAAGACGATCCCCGAACCTACGGCAGTAGTGATGAGGGACTCGCGTTTTATCAGTGCTTTAACGAATGCAGCGCCATCTGTGACAAAACCCGCCTTGGCGGAGTGATGTCCGATGATTTCAATCACTTCCTCCTTTGATTTGGCCTTGATATGCGGGATCATCAGATCCTGGGAGGAGAACCTGGCGACTCCCTTGTACTGGTGGAACTCGTCGCTGGGCCTGGCGAAATGGCCTTCGTCGAAGTATAGGAAGCGTCCGCAGGTGGGACATGAAATGCAGTTGCTCGTGGAAAGCACGGAATTCGCGAAGCCGACGGGGATCTTCATGAAACAGCTGGTGCATGCGCTGTTGACCATGGGGCACACGAATATGTCGTATTTCTTTGAAATCCTCTCGTAGACGACGCTTATTTCGGGTGGCAGGATCTTTTTCAGGCCGTTGATGTTCTTCCTGAGTTCGGTACAGGTCTCCTCCTCCTCCTTGCCTTTCATCGACTTGTGTTCACGCATGGCTATTTCAAGGTCCTGCATCTGGAGAAGCTGGTTTATGTATTTGTTCATGGAGTCTCTTTTTGAGTTGTTAAAAAAATAACCGACGGTAGGGAGTATATCCCGCCAACCGGAAAAAAGCAAAGACTTATGTAGGATATTATTTTCCGGGTGCAAAAAAAGTAACCCCCCAGTCTTTATGGCACAGAGTTACAAAGGCACATAGGCACAAAGCAGAGTATGCATGGGCCAAATCGGCATGAGCAATGCCATTAGAGTAGATCTTATCTCCTGGAATTTTATGTTATTTCCTTCCACTTTCCCTTTGTGCCTTTGTGCCTTTGTGCCTTTGTGCCTGCCGCTACTGGCGGAGACTGAGCCATTACAAAAAAAACTCCGGGCTGGTGCCCGGAGTTTTGTGTGAGTGCATGCTTCGGAGGCGGTATTACTTCTTGCCCGCCCTTTCCGCGTCTTCCTTCCTGATGCTGGTTTCAACAGCGTCGAGGGCGGAGAGCGAATCTTCGTCGAGCATTTCGCCGACCTTGATGTTGCCGAGCGCGGCTGCGACTTCCTCTCCGGCGGCCTTGAGGGCTTCCTCGGAGTAGTTCTGCTTGGCGGCCTTCACGCTGAGACCGATGCGGCGTTCATCCCTGTCGATCTTGATGACCCTTGCTTCAACCTCGTCACCGAGGGTGAGCACGTCCTTGACGCGCTTCACATGCTCCTCGCTGATCTGGGAGATGTGTATGAGCCCGTCAATCTTGTTGGAAAGCTCGATGAATGCGCCGAACGCCGTGATCTTGGTGATCTTGCCCTTGACAAGGTCGCCGATCTTGTAGAGTTCGTCGATCTTCATCCATGGATCGTTCTCAAGCTGTTTGATTCCGAGCGAAATCCTCTGCTGGGCGGGATCAATGTCGAGTATGACGGCTTCAACTTCCTGTCCGACCTTGAGGAGCTCGTTGGGATTGTTGATCTTCCTTGTCCATGACATGTCAGACACGTGGATCATTCCGTCGATATCGTTCTCGATCTCGACGAACGCCCCGTAGCTGGTCATGTTCCTGACCTTGCCCTTGATCTTGCTTCCGGCAGGATATTTCTGCGCGAGGACTTCCCACGGATTCTGGGTGGTCTGGCGGAGACCGAGCGATATTTTCTTCTGGTCCTTCTGGATGTCGAGGACGACCGCTTCGACTTCTTCGCCTACGCTGAGTACTTCACCGGCCTTGGTGATGCGTTTGGTCCATGACATTTCGGATACGTGGATGAGTCCTTCGACCCCTTCCGATATCTCGACGAATGCGCCATAGGGCATGATGTTGACTACGCGGCCCTTGATAGTCGAGCCGACAGGGTATTTCTCGTCGATCTTGATCCACGGATTCTCGGTCTTCTGCTTGAGTCCGAGGGATACGCGCTCCTTGACATTGTCGATGTCGAGGATGACGGCGTCGATCTTCTGTCCGATCTCGAGCATTTCGGAAGGATGGGATATGCGCTTCCAGGACATGTCGGTGATGTGGAGGAGTCCGTCGAGTCCGCCGAGGTCGATGAATGCGCCGAAGTCGGTGATGTTCTTGACGACACCGGGCCTGATGCTGCCTTTCTCCATGTCCTTGAGGAGCGTGCTGCGCTTGTCGGCGCGGTCGGCTTCGAGGAGTTCCCTGCGGGAGACGACTATGTTCTTGCGGTCGGTGTTGATCTTGAGGATCTTGAGGTCGTATTCCTTGCCGATGAAGTCGTCCATGTTGCGGACGGGGGCGATATCAAGCTGCGAGCCGGGGAGGAAGGCCTCGATGCCGAAGAGGTCGACGATGATTCCGCCCTTGACGCGGTGCTTCATGAGGCCCTTGATTACCTGGCCTTCCTTGTATTCGGAGCACAGCCTGTCCCATGACTTCTGGAAGGCCGCCTTGGAGACGCTGAGCTTGGGCATGTTGTTCTCGTCCTCGATCTGCTCGAGGAAGACGTCGATCATGTCGCCGGGGTTGATGTCCTTCCAGTTCTTGAATTCTTCGGCGGATATGAAGCCTTCGGACTTGTATTGAATGTCGACCAGGACGCCGTTGTCGCGCTTTTCGATGACTTTACCCTTGAGGATGGAGCCTTCGACATAATTGGTTTTCATTTCCTGCTTGAGGACTTCCTCCATGGAGGACGGCATGTTTTCGAGATCGATGAAGCTTGCGAAGTTGCTGGTTTGGTCGGTTGACATTTTTACACTGTTCTTGTTAATTGTTTATGTTTCAATACGACTTTCCGCCTCCAGGATCATTTCCCGGGCGGGTGCATATTCTAGACCTCCCCCTGTAAAATGCAACATGTATTCAAAAAATATTTTCCCCATGAAAGTCCCGGCAGGGACCGCCAATTGCGGATGTCAGATGCTGGCCTGGATGTAACACGCAGGATATAAGCTAGATAAGGATGCAGGTGTCCTCCGGCATCCAAGGATTGGAAGCCAGCTCTTGAAATCGACATATTAGGCTATAAAATTTGCTTATGAAGTATTTGCTCGAAATATTCCTGTTTTCATTCATCTCCTTATGCCTGCTCGCCGATGAAAAGATGGACTTTGATAAATTAAAGGAAACCGCCGAGACCGGTGATGCCAGTGCCCAGTGTGAACTTGGAATCTCTTATTTAAAGGGAGCAGGAATCCCCAGGGATGAGGAAAAAGCTTTTGAGTGGCTATCGGAAGCTGCAGCTTCAGGGCATGCCAGAGCACAATATGCCCTTGCAATTTGCTATGAATACGGAAAGGGTGTTGCAAAGGATGAGAAAAAGGCCTTTGACCTCTACATGAGGTCTGCGGAGCAGGGGAATGCCAAATCCCAATACAGGCTAGGCTACTGCTATAGTAAAGGTTTAGGCGTTGGGAAAAATGAAGCTAAGTCATTTGAATGGTATATGAAGGCCGCGGAACAGGAAAATCCGGGCGCGCAGATTTGGGTTGCGTATTACTACGAAAATGGTATTGGCGTCGCCGTTGACTTAAAGAGTGCCGTCAATTGGTATTCCAAGGCGGCTGAGAAGGGGAATGCTACAGCCCAATATGACCTTGCAGTTTGCTATGAATACGGGAAAGGTGTTGCAAAGGATGAGAAAAAGGCCTTTGAACTCTACGCGAAGGCCGCAGGACAGGGACATGTCAGCGCCCAGCGGGAGCTGGGTTCCTGTTATGCCAAGGGAAAGGGTGTGGCAGTTGACAGGATGAAGGCGTTCGAATGGTTTGGCAAGGCCGCCGACCAGAAAGACGCATTCGCTGCAAATCAAATGGCCTGCTATTATTTTGGTTATTCCGGTTTCAAGACCAATTCCGACAAGGCGATGTTTTACCTGGAAACAGCGGCTGACAATGGAGCTTCGGATGCCCAGATGAGCTGTGCAATTGCATATTTCAATGGATATTGCATACTTGTCGAAGCCTGTAGTAATTCTACTGTCATAGGACATGTGCCGGCTAATCTGGACAAGTCAATCAAATATGCGAAGATGGGTGCGGGTTCGCGGGAAAATTGCTGTGTGGGGCATAGGGCCATCAGGTATATTTCTGCATTTATCCTGGTAGCCGGACAATTAAAGAAAGGAGATTTGAAGGAAGTTGTAAAGGCCGCGGAAGAGTTTCCAGCAATGCTTTCCATTGCTTTCTTCGGATATATTGCTCTTTCAATTGGATTTATCCTCCTGGTTACAGTTATTTACTGGATATATGCCAAGTCCAGTATGGGGCGTGGCGAAAGTGGGCCGTGGTGCCTTTTCGATCTCTTTTCGCTTTTTCTCATACTGTTGCCTCTCGCCTTGATCACGCAGGTGGTGCTCCTTCTGCCTTTCCATTTGCTGACGTGCGGCGTCATTCAGATGGCAATCATGTTTGGATTTTGCATTGTGTTTTTTGCGGTTGTTGTCAGGGACAGGGGTGCTTCCTTTAAAGATGCGTTTGCCCTGAAGGGTGTCAGCATGCGGCCTTTGCTTGCATGGACGCTGATGTTTTTCATAGGTGCATACCTTTTCGAGCTGGCCTATCTGCGTGGATGCGGTCTTCTTGAGATCAAGCTGAAACCGCAGCTTGTCGCCGAACTCCTCGCGTCTAAAAGCCTTTCCGGATTCCAGCTGGCATTTGTATTCGTGATGTCCGCGCTCGTAATTCCCGTATTGGAGGAACTGGTATTCAGGGGGATAATCTACCAGTCCCTGAGATCCAGGATGCGTCCATGGATTGCCATTTGCATATCCTCGGCGATCTTCGCATCGATGCACATGAGCCTTTCATTTTTCATAGTGCTGTTCGCAATGGGGGCGGTATTCGCATATTCCCTCGAGAAGACGAAAAGCCTCTATGTGCCGATATGCCTGCACTGCCTCAATAACGCGGCCATGATTGCCATAACCGTCGGCATGCGCTGAACCGGCTCTGCTTCTGGCGTGCCCGGACAGGAAATTATCGATAAAAAAAAGATAGATTCCTTGCTTTTGCTGAAATCTCAAGTATTTTGTATGCTTGTTACAAAAATGTAAAAAATAGATTTATAATCCTACATTAATGTAACAAGGATTTAAAAGGTGCTTTTGCCGGTGTTTTTCTATCTCGATGTCAGGCAGAGGGTTGTGGATGACGTGGAGCCGTTGGCACGCATGGTGCTAATTGTTGGCAAGCCGCAGATTGCAAAGTGGAAGAGCCTGCGTGCGGTCTTTAAAAGGAATTTGAATTTTTTGAGAATATAAACAAACGGAGGGACGATGAATCTCAGGAAGCATGTGATTTCGAACATCGCGAACAAGAAGCTCGAGACCTGCGGTAGTGCAAGGGAAGCCTGCATAACCGAGATCTACGGCGAGGATGTGTTCAATCTCAAGACGATGAAGGACTATCTGCCCAAGGCGGTATACAAGAAGCTCCTCCTTACTATAAGGAACGGAGCCACTCTTGACCCGACCATAGCCGACGATGTCGCGAACGCAATGAAGCGCTGGGCCCTCAGCAAGGGAGCAAGCCATTACACCCACTGGTTCCAGCCCCTCACCGGTTCCACCGCTGAAAAGCATGATTCATTCATCGAGCCTGATCTCGAAGGCGGCGTGATGATGGATTTTTCGGGCAAGTCGCTCGTCAAGGGCGAACCCGATGCGTCAAGCTTCCCGTCAGGCGGCATCAGGGCCACGTTTGAAGCCCGCGGCTATACGGCCTGGGATCCGACAAGCCCCGCATTCATCAAGCACACCTCGTCGGGCGCAGTCCTCTGCATACCCACGGCGTTCTGTTCCTACACCGGCGAAGCGCTGGACAAGAAGACTCCGCTCCTCCGTTCAATGCAGGCTGTCTCCGCCCAGGCGAAGAGAGTACTTGCGTGCTTCGGCGAGAAGATCGACAGCAGGGTCGTCAGCACGCTCGGACCGGAGCAGGAATACTTCCTCATCGACAGGGAACTGTATCTTGCGCGTCCCGACCTCGTACAGGCAGGCCGCACGCTCTTCGGCTGCGCATCAGCAAAGCACCAGCAGATGGAAGACCATTATTTCGGCGCCGTCAAGGAACGCATCTTCAACTTCATGAACGAACTCGACCAGACCCTCTGGAAACTCGGGATTCCGGCCAAGACGCGCCACAACGAAGTTGCTCCCGCGCAGTTCGAGCTCGCACCGATGTACGAGGAGCTCAATCTTGCGATCGACCATAACATGATTGTCATGGAGATCCTCCGCCAGGTCGCCTCGCACCACGGACTCGTCTGCCTCCTGCACGAGAAGCCTTTCGCGGGCATCAACGGTTCAGGAAAGCACAACAACTGGTCCCTCATGATCGGCCATGACGGCAGGAACCTGCTTGAACCCGGGCACAACCCGCATGAGAACGCCATCTTCCTCACGTTCCTCAGCGCCATCATAAGGGCTGTCGACCGCCACGCCGACATCCTCCGCGCGACAGTCGCGCACGCCGGCAACGACCACCGCCTCGGTGCAAATGAAGCCCCTCCGGCGATCATATCGATCTTCCTCGGAGACCAGCTCGCCGATGTCATAGAGCAGATTGAAAAGGGCGGTTCGAAATCGTCCAAGACCAGCGGGACAATGCATGTCGGAGTCGACACGCTGCCTGTCCTTCCCATGGATGCTACTGACCGCAACCGTACAAGCCCGTTCGCCTTCACTGGAAACAAGTTCGAGTTCCGCGCAGTCGGTTCGAACCAGTCATGCGCAGGGCCGAACATCGCGCTCAACACGATTGTGGCGGAATCGCTTGACGAGATCGCAACCGAGCTTGAAAAGGTTCCGGCCGCGAAGTTCAACAGCGCCCTCCAGGGAATGCTGCAGGACATCATCAAGAACCACAAGCGCGTCATCTTCAATGGTGACAACTATACTGCCGAATGGGCGAAGGAAGCCGAGAAACGCGGGCTTCCGAACCTCAAGAAGACGCCTGAAGCCCTTGATTCGCTCCGCTCCAAGAAGGCCGAGCACCTGTTCGCGAAATACAAGGTGCTCAGCAAGACTGAGCTCCACTCGCGCTATGAGGTCTATATCGAAGAGTATGCCAAGACCATCATGATCGAAGGCAAGCTCGCCCTGGACATGGTCAAGACGATATTCCTTCCTGTTGCGATCAGGCAGCAGGGCGATATTGCCGACAATGTTATCAAGCTCAAGGCAATTGGAGTTTCAGCCGGAGCCGCGGAACAGAAGGACAAGGCGGCCCTCATCGGCGAACTCATCTCGGAACTCTGCGCCACCTGCGAGAAGCTTGAGAAGGCAATCGAAGACCACAAGATCGAAGCCATCCTCAAGGATACGGCAGGACTGAGAGTCTCTGTCGACAAGCTTGAGAAGGAAGTGAATGATGACATCTGGCCTCTCCCGAAATATGGCGAGATGCTGTTCATCTATTGATTATGAGGAGCGACAGCATCTTGCTGGCAAATGAATTATTGCCGGCGGGACGACAGCGCTCCATGGATATAACCGGCTGCAGTTCTGCTGCAGCCGGTTGATTTATAAAAAGAATGAAAAGATAAAAACCGTTCTCCCGCGGAGGGTGGTTTTTCGTCTTTTTTTGCTACTTTCTTTGATTTTTCCGCAAACGGATTCAATTTAACCCCCACACTTTGCGAATGTCTTGGTATTCCGTATGGTTGACGGAAGGGACGCGCGGAGGAAGAAATAATTGGAGGTTTTAATGAACTCTTATGTTGTAAGAGTGCTGAACCAGCTGCAAGAGACTTACCCATGGGAAAAAGAATTCCTGCAGGCTGCGAAAGAAGTCCTTGAATCCCTCAGTCTTCTGATGGACAAGGAAACGAAGTACGAGAAGAACTCGATCCTCGAGAGGATCACCGAGCCTGAAAGGACCATTTGTTTCAGGGTGCCCTGGGTCGACGACAAAGGCAAGATCCAGGTGAACAGGGGCTACAGGGTGCAGTTCAACAGCGCCATCGGGCCGTACAAGGGTGGACTCAGGTTGCACCCGTCCGTGAACCTTGGAATTCTCAAGTTCCTCGGCTTCGAACAGATTTTCAAGAACAGTCTCACCGGTCTCCCTATGGGAGGTGGAAAAGGCGGAAGCAACTTTGATCCCAAAGGCAAATCTGATAACGAAGTTATGAGTTTTTGCAGGAGCTTCATGACCGAACTCTACCGCCATATCGGCGCAGATACCGACGTCCCCGCAGGTGACATCGGCGTCGGCGGCCGCGAGATCGGCTACCTCCAGGGACAGTACAAGCGCATTGTCACAAGCAATGAGTGCGTCCTCACCGGCAAGGCTCTCAACTGGGGCGGAAGCCTCATCCGTCCGGAAGCAACCGGATACGGCGCAACCTATTTCGCCGATGAGATGCTCAAGGCCAAGGGCAAATCCCTCAAGGGAATGACTGTCCTCGTTTCCGGTTCAGGAAACGTCGCCCAGTATACCGTTGAAAAAGTCAGCCAGCTCGGTGGAAAAGTGGTCTCGCTTTCCGACTCCGACGGCACAATCATAGACAAGGACGGCATCGACGAGGAGAAGCTCCAGTACGTAATGGAGCTCAAGAACATCAAGCGCGGACGCATCAGCGAATACGCGAAGAAGTTCAAAGCCGCCAAATTCCATGAAGGCAAGAGACCATGGGGACTTGTCTCCGCTGAGGCAGCCTTCCCTTCAGCCACTCAGAACGAAGTCAGCGGCGAAGACGCCAAGGCGCTCGTGAAGAATGGCTGTATCTGCGTGTCCGAAGGCGCCAACATGCCTTCGACTCCTGAAGCCATCGAAGTGTTCCTCGAGAGCAAGAAGGTCATGTACGGTCCCGGAAAGGCCGCGAACGCCGGCGGCGTTGCGACATCCGGACTCGAAATGTCCCAGAATGCGATGAGACTCAGGTGGGAAGCCAAGGAAGTCGACGAGAGACTCCACCAGATCATGATCAACATACACAAGGCCGCGTATGAAGCCGCCGAAATGTATGGCACACCCGGAAACTACGTGAACGGCGCGAACATCGCCGGATTCAAGAAAGTTGCCGACGCGATGATTGATCTCGGTGTCTAATTAAAGCCGAGAGCACAATAGTGCCTCGGGGTTAACCCCGGCTCATGAGGCGGAACGCCTCATGATGTCGGCCCTCCGGGTACATTTTGCTGACATGGACGCAAAATGCAGGTTAAATTTTTCGTTGAAAGAATTTTTAGCCGGCGGACTGGAAGGTCCGCCGGCTTTTTTCATGCGTGAACCGCAGCGAGGCGGTTCACTTTAAATTTTTCGCATGCAAAAAATTTACATTTGATTGTGAATTCGTTCCTTATGATTCCGCTTGACATATTAGTTTATTGGACTAGACTAACTTGGCTAAGCAAAGGAGCTGATATGCAGTCGGTGAATGTACATGAGGCCAAGACCAGGCTTTCAAGCCTGCTGGCAGAGATTGAAAAGGGCAAATCCTTCCTGATCTGCAGGAATGGGAAAGTCGTGGCCGATCTTGTGCCGCATAAGAGGAAGAAGAGGACCAAGAGCCATCCCATGCTGAGCAAGATAAAGATAGACTATGATCCTACTGAAACACTGACTGAAGACGAATGGGGGGAGATCAACTGATGTTGCTCGACACCTGTGCCCTTCTGTGGCTTGCCGACAAACATGGGAATCTCAGTCGTGGAACCCTGTCCATGATTGAAGAAGCCTCCTCGGTTTATATCTCAGCAATTACATTTTTTGAAATCGCATTGAAATGCAAGTCTGGAAAGCTAAAGCTTCCTATACCTCCGAAATCATGGCTGGACCTGGTGCTTGAGCATCATAATATTTCAGTCATTGATGTAAGCAGCGATGTATCATTGCTTTCCGTCGAGCTGCCTCCTTATCATAAGGATCCCTGCGATAGATTCATCATAGCTACCGCAATGATCAATAAACTTCCTGTAGTCACCGCAGACGATAATTTCAGGAAATACGGAATCAAGGTTTTGATTTAGGATTCGTCAGCTGATTGCCGACACCTTCTTCCATTCATCCAACAATCCATCCATCCGTCATCCTGTGGGATGACTCTGGAATGTTTTATAATATACACAGGAAATGCCAGCCCCCTTGTTTGAAATTGTTAAACAATAAGCTTAATTATATCAAACAAATGAGGAGAATCATCTGTCATGTTATTGAAGGCTGTCAAAAAATACATAACCACGCTCAGGGTCGGCGACAAGGTGCCCAACGAACTCGAGCTGGCGGCGAAATTCAAGGTTTCACGGGGGACCCTCCGCGAGATTATAAATCATCTTATGCTGCTGGGCGTCCTGGAGCGGACTGCAAGACGCGGGACTTTTGTGAAGGCGCCGACCGTAGGCGACATCGGCGAGACCCTGAGCCTGCAGCTGCTGTTTACCGGTGTCGGGTTTGAGGAGCTGAAGGAGACACGGCTCTTTCTCGAGCTGGGGCAGGTTCCGCTTTTGATCCGGCTGGCGACACCGGTCCTGATCGACCGCCTGGACGCGCTGATCGACCAGATGGAGAAGTCCGTTGATGACCCGGAAAGGGCCGACGCGCTCGATCTTGAGTTCCATCTGACGCTGACTGAGATCGCCGGAAACCGTGTCTTAAAGGTTTTCTCGCAGGTCATAAGCCTGATGTTCGACAGGAAACACCGTGGCAGGTTCCTCAACGCCGCCGCAATCAGGAAATCAGTCTGCGACCATCGCAAAATGATGAAATACCTGAAAAGCGGCGACTGCGAAAATCTCAAAGCTGTAATTATTGAACATATACAACAATTATAAGGAAGAGAGGATATCATGCCTAGACTGTTTGATTCCGAACTGTATGACCGGTACATGGAGGCAAGCCTGAAATACGCAATGGTCCCGCCGGTGATCAGCCCGGATGTCCCGCTGCGCTATTATCCGGAAGTCGACGACTACACCATGAGCTGCGGCATGTCCCGGACCCCGGGGGGTAGGATCTGGTTGGCCTGGTTCGGCAACGAGGACGGCGACGGCGCGGTATTGCTGCTGGCGCACAGCGATGACGACGGCAAAAGCTTTTCAAACCCGGACTTTATCATCGATCCCGGATTCATCCCGGGCGGCGTGCATATATCCGCACTTGTCGGCAATGTCTGGACTGCGCCGGACGGCAGGCTGTTCCTCTTTGTCATGCAAAGCCTCGGCTTCAACGACGGACGTTGCGGCGTATGGCAGTCTGTCTGTGAAAATCCTGATGACGAGAAACCGGTCTGGTCCGTTCCTGCGAGGCTATGGCACGGTGCGGCGCTCAACAAGCCGACTGTGCTTCAGAACGGCACCTGGCTCCTTCCGGTTGCGCTTTGGCACCGCTGCCTGATAACTGTGGAGCAGGATCACCATTCCTTCTGGGGACGCAGCAAGCTTTTCCATGAACTCGACGGGCGGCGCGGCAGCAACATCCTGGCCTCGACCGACCAGGGCAGAAGCTGGCAGCTGCGCGGACATGTCTCCAACCTGTTCGACATGTCGTTCGATGAGCCGATGATTCTTGAGCGCGAGGACAAGAGCCTGTTGATGTACATGCGCGACAACCACGGAATGACGCAAAGCGAGTCGTCCGACGAGGGGAACACCTGGAGTTCCCCTGTGAAAACCTCGTTTCTAAGCGCCAGCGCACGATTTTTCCTCACCAGGCTGGCGTCCGGAAATGCACTGCTGGTAAAATACTCTGATCCGATTGTGTCTGAACAGCGTTCGTATCTGACCGCCTATGTCTCAAAGGACGGAGGCGCAACCTGGCAGGGAGGACTCCTGCTCGATGAACGCTGTGATGTCAGCTACCCGGACGGATTCCAGGCCTCGGACGGGCGCATTTTTGTGCAGTATGACCGTAAACGCGAATCCGGCGAGATCCTGCTTGCAGTTTTTACGGAGGAGGACGTCCTCGCAGGCAGGGATGTTTCAGGGAAGGTGGTTTTGAAGCAGCCGGCGATACAGTCATATTCCGCAAGGATGGAAGTTTTTTCCTCAATGAAAATTCCGCATAAAAATAAAAGTGAAGGAATAAAATGAACAATACTGTTTCATACAATGGAATTCCGCAGCCCAAGGAATGGCCGCCCCGAACAGAGAATCCCGCATCGTTCCAGCCGATGCGTGTGCCATATCTGGAGGCGCCTCCGGCGGCGATTCCGATCGACGTGGGCCGGCAGTTGTTCGTGGACGAGTTCCTGATAGAGTGCAGTACTTTTGCACGCATTTTCCACCAGCCGGTGAAGTATCCTGGCAACCCCGTCTTCTTCCCGCAGACGGCGCACGAATGCAACGCGCAGCTGCCTCCGACCTCTATACCGAAGTGTGGTACGACGAGCGGGACCGGCTTTTCAAGATGTGGTACATGGCAAGCTATCTGGGATCGATGGCCTACGCGACAAGCGAGGACGGCATAAACTGGAAGCGGCCCATGCTAGACATAGTGCCCGGCACCAACCTCATCCTGCCGCCAGATCTGCATCCAGACTCCGGAACCGTCTGGCTGGACCGCGACACGACGGACGAGTCACAGCGCTTCAAAATGATGCTGCGCGAACCAAACCCTCTGGAAAAATCCTATTTTCCGGGACTGATGATGACATCCCCTGACGGCATACACTGGTCGAAACCTGTCCCCACCGGACCGATGGACGACCGCAGCACAATCTTCTATAATCCATTCCGCAGAAAATGGGTGCAGAGCATTCGCCGGTGGGTCAACTCCAACGGCCGCTGCCGCTTCTATTGGGACGCGGAGGACTTCTTCGAGTCGGGCAACTGGAAGGACGGACAGCCTCCATACTGGGTGGGCGCGGACTGCATGGACCTGGGTGTTGACTCTATACCGCAGTTGTATAATCTCGACGCCGTGGCATATGAAAGCCTGATGCTTGGATTCTTTCAAATACTCAAGGGGCCGCCGAACCATATCGGTGAAGCGGTCGGAATGCCGAAGTTGACCGAGCTGGTCCTGGCCACCAGCCGGGACGGGTTCCACTGGCACCGCCCTGACCGCAGACCCTTCATCGGGGCCAGGCGCGAACCCGGCTCCTGGGAATACGGATACGTCGAATCCACAGGAGGCCTCTGCCTTCTTGTCGGCGATGAACTCTGGTTCTACTACTCGGCCTATGCCGGCGATCCGAATCGTATAGCAAAGGACTGGCGTATCAGTGGAATGTACGGCAATGGAGCTGTAGGCCTGGCAAAATTGCGGCGCGACGGTTTTGTCTCGATGCAGGCCCGGCATGCAGGCGCAAGCCTGACAACCCGTCCGCTGCTCTTCAGCGGTGAACGACTGTTCGTCAACGCCAGCACTTCCGGTGCTGAATTGACGGTTGAGTGCCTTGATGAAGGCAGCCAGCCGATCGCCTCTTTCACAAAACAGCAATGCCGCCCGTTCCGCGGCAATTCGACATGCGCCGAAATCTGCTGGGATGGCGTCAATAGCCTCGCGGTTCTGCGCGGCAAGAAGGTCAAACTGCGCTTCCATCTCGACAGGGGAGATCTCTATTCGTTCTGGATAACGGATTCAAAACGGGGCGCCAGCCATGGGTATCTTGCTGCAGGTGGTCCGGGACTTATCAAATCGCGTGACGAGGATTAGGAGGATTGCGATCCACCCTGCGGAGATTCAGTGAATTTGCCGAATCTCTTTAAAAGCCTTTTGCCCATGAGGCAAGATAGTCCAGGTATGCCTGATTTTAAACATGGTTATAAATTTTTGCCTTGCAAAAATTTATCTCAGAACGGATTCCTGTATTTCACCTTCATATGGTCGAGGAGGGCGAGGGTGGTCTTCAGGCGTGTCATGAAATCGCCGTAGTTCTTGTTCTCCGGATTCGTCCATACTACTTCCGCGAGCGCGAACATCCTTGGAAACGCCATGAATTCGACCTTGTCGGTGTTGAAAAGATATTCGGACCATAGCTGGCCCTGTGCGCCCAGTATGCGTTTTTCCTCTTCAGGCGTGATGCCTTCAATGACGGGGTTGAACAAGTATACCTTGTCAATAGGTAGAAGTCCGCCAATTGCCTCAGGCTCCTTGTGTTCCTTCGGATCCTCCTGGTAATGGTCGAAATATGTGTGGGAGTTCGGAGCCATGACAATGCAGTTTCCGTTCTTCAGAGCCATGCTGGCCCATTTCCAGTCGCGCCAGACCATCATTGCAGCCGTTGGTGAAAGGCCGCCTTCCTGTATTTCGTCCCAGCCGATCAGGACGCGATTGTGTTTTTTCAGGATTGTCTCTATGCGCTTGATGAAATAGCTCTGCAGTTCGTGCTCGTCCTTGAGTCCGTTGTCGAGGATGAACCTCTGTGCGGTCGGTGAATTCTTCCATTGATCTTTCGGGGCCTCGTCTCCGCCGATATGGAAATATCTGCCCGGGAAGAGGGCTACTACCTCTTCGATCACATCTTCAAGGAACTTGAAGGTCTTTTCCGTGGGCGAGAATGTGTAATAGTGCACCCCCCAGCGCGTCTTGACTTCCGGTTTGTAATCCATTATGTCGGAGTTTCCGAGCTCGGGATATGATGCGATCGCCGCAGCCGCATGCCCGGGCATTTCTATCTCGGGCACGACGTTTATGAACCTGTCGCCGGCATATTTGACGATCTCCCTGATATCATCCTGTGTGTAGAAACCTTCATATGGCTTGTCGTCGCCGGCATTCCTGTTGCCTTCAATCGGAGACTCAGCCCTTTTAGAGCCTACTGACGTAAGCTTCGGATACTTCTTGATCTCGATTCGCCAGCCCTGGTCCTCGGTCAGATGCCAGTGGAAGCTGTTCATCTTGTAGAGGGCAAGCATGTCAATGAACTTCTTTACAAACTCCTTGCCGAAGAAGTGCCTGCCTTCATCGAGCATCATCCCGCGCCATCCGAGACGGGGGCTGTCCTCTATCTTCAGGCACGGAATCTTGCCTTTCTCCGATGAGAAGAGGAGCTGGCGGAATGTCTGCAGGCCGTAGAAGACGCCTTTTGGAGAAGAAGAGGCAATTGTCATTTTGCCTGGCTGGATGTCCAGGACATATCCTTCTTCACCCAGATTTTCCAGGCTTTTTTCAAGCCCGAGCGTGATTTCGCACTTCCTGTCGCCGGAAATCTTCTGCGGAGTGCAATGTTCCAGGTATTCCTGGAGGAATTTCTTTGCCGATGAAAGTTCCTTGCACGCGGAGACTGCGGTCTTCCCGGAGAGGACGAACTCCCCTTCGGCGAATTCAATCTTCTGGGGCTTAGGAATTACATTAAGTATTTGGGGCGCCATTTTTAAAACCTTCATATTGTTAATTGGAAAAAGGAATAAAACGCAAGATTGCGTTAACTATACGCAGGTTTCCTGAAAAAACAATAAGCCAATCCAATCATCCGTCATCCTGTGGGATGACTTCGAATTAAATACTTACATCCACCTTATGCGCCTTGCCGTCGGAAAAGACAGGCAGGAGGTTCCCGTCAATCCTTTTCCCGTCAAGGATCACTTCCACGCCGCCGGCGGCTTTGCGCCCTGTATTCCTGATCGTGATCCGGTAGGTTGACCCGCGCCACTGGCGTTCGACGCTGCACTGCTTCCATTCGGCCGGTATCTTAGGATCAATTCGGAGTCCGTTGAATTCCGCCCTGGCTCCCAGCATGTACTGGAGCAGGATGTTATTGTACCAGGCTACAGAACCGGTGATCCAGGTGAATTCCATCTGGAACTTGCGGTTGCGGTGGTCGGCTCCGAAATAGCAGTTCGCGAAGACATATGGAGGACAGTTTGTCTTGGGATCATCCTTCCTGCCGGACAGGTATCCGGGGGTGATCTTCTTGAGAAGTTCATAGGCTTTTTCGATTTTTCCCGATTTGAGCATGCCGAGTATCATCCATGCGTTCGTGTGGGAATAGATCGTGCCGTTCTCGCAGATTCCAGGTTCCATGCAGCTTATCCTGCCAATGCGGTCCTCCATCTTGAAGAAAGTAGGCGACAGCAGGGCATATCCGAGATCTGTCAGGAGGAGCTTGTCGCAGGACTTCAAGGTTTCGTCGGTCCGCTTGTCATCTGCGATTCCCGCAATCAGGGCCCAGGCCTGCGCCTCGATGAAGATCTTTCCCTGCTTGTTGATGTTGGATCCGACCGGTTCGCCGTTGTCGTCGAAACAGCGGGTGTACCATTTGCCGTCCCATGCCTGCGAATTGATTGCAGCCTTGATCCGGTCATACCTTGCCAGAAAATTCTTTTTACGTTTTGCGTCGCCTTCGTACTCGGCGAGTTCAGCCATTTCGCGGACGGCCTCGGCATATGCCTCGCTCAGCCACACGCTCTCTCCGCGGCCTTGCTTGCCTACGGCCGTCAACGAATCGTTCCAGTCTCCGAACTTGATGAGTATGAGTCCGTGCCTGCCCTTGTTTGATTCCAGGAAGTCGAGTGCTGTTTCGATGTGGCCCCTGACAGTTGCCGAACCTTCATCATAGAACTTCACTTTTTCGTCCAGGAAATCGAAGTCCCCTGTTTCCTTCAGATAAGTGATGAGGGTGAAGACCAGCCAGAGGGCGCTGTCTGAATACGGCTTCTCGTCAACCGGATTCCATCCACGTAGCGCAAGACCCCTCTTATACTGATAGGTGAATGCTTCAAGGAGGATTTCACGTGTTCTTTCCGGCTTGAAGGTGGCTACGCCGAATCCGTGCTGGACGATGTCGCGGTATCCGTTCCACCCCCAGCGGCACCAGGTCGCCCCGTAAAGGGTCGCCTGCTTGATCCAGTTGTTGGCCATGAGATTGAACTGGGGATCAGGCGTGGTGACATGGTTGCATGCGACCATGGCCGCCTTCTCCTTCTTCAGTTCCTGGAAGAACTTCTCAATCTTGCCGAAATATTTCTTGCGGAAAGGGGCGATGTTCTTTTCGCAGTCGGTTGCACCGAGAATGAAATTGATCTCCTTTGATTTTCCAGGAGCTACTTCGATGTCGAACTGGGCCGCACAGATTGTCGCATCCGAGGAACCGGGAGTGTTCGTGCAGCGTCCGCGGACAACCGCCTCTGGATTCTGGAGTGTCTGGTACATTCCGACAAATGCGTCGCGGGTCCCGTCCCAGGCCTCAATCGGAATATCAGCCGCCAGGAATCCAGTCAGATAGTCATGGGGCCTGCGGTGCGGATGCTTGTTCGCGACTACCGCATTCTGGGACTTTGAAAACCAGGACGTGCGGAAAAGCATGTCCCCATAGCTGTCGAAGCCCCACTTGAACTTGAACTGCATCTGGTTGTATACGAATATCGAAAGCCTGCGTTTCTTCCTGGAATTGTTGGTCGTCCCGAGGGTCCAGAGCTCTACTGGATCTTTTCCGGCCGGGACAAAAATCCTGAAGCTTGATTCGATGCCGCAGGTCGACGAACTGATGATGGAATATCCAAGTCCATGGACGCATTTGAAGCTGTCGGGCTTCCTGTGTGAAGGCTCCCAGTTGGCGTTCCAGTATTCGCCGGTGTCGTTGTCGCGGATGTAGACAAGGCGGCTCATCAGATGGTCGCGTCCGAACACATCGAAGTCGCATATCCTTCCTATGCCCGTGAGAAGCTGAACGGCTTCGTTCTTCCCGATCTGGTAGTCCATGTAGCCGACACCTGTCTGCTGGACGTTTGAGAAGACCGCATCGTTCCATAGGAAATTATCGAAGGCGCGCGGTGTGTTGGGAGCGGTCACGGTAAATTCCGTGCCATCTGAGTTGAAATGGCCATGCTTATACTGCATAAATTCTCCTGTTTATCCTCGGAAAAAGGCAGATTCCTGATTATTTAAGGAGAACTTAGATGTTTAATTGGTCAATGCAAGGCGTTTGTGCAGTATTTTAGCGTCGAAATAAGATTTGTAACCGTTCCCGAAGATAGGCATATGTTTCAGGTTGCTGCCGTATCTCTGAGGTTGTCGGAATTGGATATTTGTCCGTAGTAGTCCTCCTTCGGAGGATTTGCGCGTTGTTAAAGTAGGGACGGGCTTTAGCCTGTCCCATTCCTGGAAATTAAGATGGTACATGCTTAAGCACATACCTACTTAATGCTCGAACACGAGCTACTACAAGCGAAAACCCTTAAGCCCGATAGGCTCGGCGGGCGGTAAACCTCCAAGGCGGCACAACAAAACGCCGGTCCGGAGACCGGCGTTCCGTTAGAAAGCTGGATAACGCGTAAATCCGCTTCAGATTTCAAATCACTGATAGCTTGCAGTGAAAGTCGGATATGCTTTAAGCCTGATTACCACCTGCTTGAAGTCCTTCATGTAGTTCTCGCTTTCCTGGTTGAGGTTCATGAACGAACCCTTCACCTGTGCGTCTATGAACTTCTCCGCGCTGGCAAGTATCATTGCTGAATTCTTGACCACTGATTCCGACCCGCCCTTGAATTTGGGCTCAGGCAGTTCCTTCGGCTTGGATATGCGTTCCTCAGTGAAGTGGAGGAGATATTTGTCGATTGATTCCCTGCTGAACATCCCCTTGGGCCCGCACCCAACAAGGCTGGGTTTCTTGATCTTGGTTCCAAAATCGTTCACCGCGGAATAGATGTCCTTGGCGTCAACGGCCTTGGATGCAGCCTCGGAGCCGAACAGGAAATCATACAGGATCCTGATCTTGATTGTCGCGGTCGTCAGAAGCGGTTCGCTTGAATCAATGTGGCTCTGCCCCTTGTGCCATTTGTTCTTTTCGAGCAGTTCGACTGTATACGCCAAAGTCAGCATTTCATACAGTATCTGTTTTAAAATCTCAGCGTTGCTTGCTTTCTTCTTGGTGTTCATGTGAGGGCCTGCTTTCTTGTATCTGATGTTTTAAAATTTACAAATAGTTGGCTGTTAATATACTGCGTGAAAACAGAATTGCCAGTAAATTATGTAAAAAGACTGCCGCAGCTGCATTAAACGGTTTTAAATACAGCCACGGCAGCCAGGGGTGTCGCCCTGTGGAATGACACTGTTACGAAACCGAGAACTTCAGTCCATCCTTTCCCGCATCGATCTTCAATTTCGCCTTTTCTAAAAGTTCGCCGGAAACTATCATCCTTGAAACCGGAGTCTCGATTTCCCTGACGATCACGCGTTTCAGCGGACGTGCCCCGTACACCGGATCGAATCCGCATTTCGCCAGATGCTTCTTCGCATCCTTCGAAACGGCCAGCGAGATCTCCCTGGATTTGAGCCTGTCTGCGAAGTTCGCAATCTGTATGTCGACGATTTGCACCAGATCGTCCTCGGTAAGCGGATGGAACACCAGCACCTCGTCGATCCTGTTCAGGAATTCCGGCCGGAAGTGATGTCTCATCTCCTCCAGGAGCTTGTCCTTGACCTTGTCGGAGTCCCCCAGGTTGTCCTGGATCAGATGGCTTCCGATGTTGGACGTCATGATTATGATCGTGTTCTTGAAGTTGACGGTCCTTCCGTGGGAATCGGTCACGCGCCCTTCATCGAGTATCTGCAGGAACACGTTGAACACGTCCGGATGCGCCTTTTCGATTTCGTCGAAAAGAATAACGGAGTAGGGGCGGCGCCTGACAGCTTCCGTGAGCTGCCCGCCTTCATCGTATCCGATATATCCCGGAGGTGCGCCGATGAGCCTTGATACAGAATGTTTCTCCATGTATTCGGACATGTCGATCCTTATCATGGCCTTTTCGTCGTCGAACAGGTCGGCGGCGAGTGCGCGTGCGAGCTCGGTTTTTCCGACGCCTGTCGGACCTAGGAATATGAAAGAGGCGATCGGACGGTTCGGATCCTTGAGACCGGCACGGGCCCTTAGGACTGCGTCCGCTACAGCCTCGACGGCTTCGTTCTGGGAAATGACCCGCCTGTGTAGGTTCTGTCCAAGCGAAAGTATTTTCTCTTTTTCGCTTTCGACAAGCTTGCTGACAGGAATACGGGTCCAGCGGCTGATAATCTCCGCGATGTCCTCGTCGGAAACTTCTTCCTTTAGAAGAGAGCCGGCTCCAGTACTTTTCTTCCTGAATTTATCTTCGGCGGTCTTGATCTGTTTTTCCAGTCCTGGAATCACGCCGTATCGGAATTCGGCGGCCTTCTCGAGGTCCTGGTCGCGCTCAGCTTTTTCAAAGGACTGTTTTGCAAGCTCAAGGCTTTCGCGCAGGGTTCTGAGTTCGGCCACGGCCTTCTTCTCGTTGTCCCAGCGGCTGCGGAGTTCGCGGTTTTTCGATTTTAACTCGTCAAGCTCAGCCTCGATATTTTTCAAACGGGTCGCAGAAGCAGGATCCTTTTCCTTCTTGAGTCCGGCAATCTCGATTTCGAGCTGCATTCTCCGGCGCTCGACTTCATCGATCTCGGTCGGGGAACTGTCGATCTCAGTGCGCAGCTTGGCGCCTGCTTCATCAATGAGGTCGATCGCCTTGTCGGGCAGGAATCGGTCCGAGATGTAGCGGTCGGAAAGAACGGCGGCTGTAACGAGCGCGCTGTCCTTTATCTTCACGCCGTGATGTATCTCGTATCTTTCGCGCAATCCGCGCAGGATGGATATTGTCTCTTCAACGCTTGGCTGCGAAACCAGGACTGTCTGGAACCTGCGTTCAAGCGCCGCATCCTTCTCTATGTATTTCCTGTATTCATTCAGCGTTGTCGCGCCTATGCAGTGCAGCTCGCCGCGGGCGAGCATGGGTTTCAGAAGATTGCTGGCGTCAACCGCGCCTTCGGCGGCTCCGGCGCCGACAACGGTATGGAGTTCATCGATGAAAAGAATTATTTCGCCATCTTTCTCGGTGACTTCCTTCAGCACGGCCTTCAGCCTTTCCTCGAATTCACCACGGTATTTGGCGCCGGCGATGAGGGCGCCCATGTCGAGCGCGACGACTTTCCGGTTTTTAAGCCCCTCTGGTACGTCACCTCGGATGATCCTGACCGCGAGCCCTTCGACTATTGCGGTTTTCCCTACGCCAGGTTCGCCGATGAGCACCGGATTGTTCTTTGTTCTTCTTGAAAGGATCTGGATGACCCTGCGGATCTCCTCGTCGCGCCCGATCACAGGATCAAGCTTGTCCCTGCGTGCAAGCTCGGTGAGATCCTTGCCATATTTCTTCAACGCATCATAAGTGTTTTCAGGATCCGGCGAGGTCACCCTGGTGCTACCTCTCAATTCCTTGAAAATATTCATAAGTTTTTCAGAGTTGAAATTATGCTTCGAAGCGATTGAGGCGGACTCCTTGTCCGTCTCAATAAGCGAAAGAAGCAGAATTTCAGCGCTGATGAACTCATCCTTGAACTCGGTGGACTTCTTTTCGGCGTTTATAAGTATGCTGCTGAAATCCCTGGAGGTATAGACTTCCTGGGCTCCGGGTCCGTCGACCGACGGGATTTTCTTCAACTTCCTTTCAATGTCGTCGGACAGGGAAGTGACATTGACTTTCAATCTTTCAAAAATTGAAGGTATTATCCCGTCCTTCTGATTGCATATTGCGGCGAAGAGATGCAGCGGACGGAGCTCCTGATGCCTGTGTTCGACGGCTACGTTGTGGGCCGCCTGCAGAAGCTCTTTTGATTTATTCGTAAATTTTTCCATGTTCATATAAATTTCCCTTTTCCTTTGTCAAGTAAAAATTATTATAGCAATTGCATTGCCAAGATAAAATATAAATTTATAACCATGTGGGAGGTAATATAATACAGATAATAGGTAAATTCAACAAGGGGCAATATGTCTCTGTTGATGAGCCAGTGCAGGTTTTGTTGACGGAGACATTATGGCGCATATATTTTTTTGGTTCAAAAAAATATATGATATAAATGAGCACCTGCAATCGAAATGGTTAAGTGAGGAAGTATACTATTTTCAGGGGAATGGAAAAATAGATGCAAGTAAAATTCAAATATTTTGCTCTGGTTGAATTGCTCATAATAGTGATAATCCTGATTGTACTGTCAGCGGTTGTCTTCCCTTTCCTCTCAGGAAAATAAAAAACAGGAGATTGTCGATATGTCATTCATATGCGGAAAAGCAGGAACAGGTCTTTGCATCGAAAGAAAAGACAAGGAACAGATCGTAGCCGAATTCTTCAGCAAGGTTGGCGTAAAGATAAAGAAGCTCCTCCTCCTTCCTCCCGACCTCACGCGTTTCAATTCCAACGCCGGCGAACTCACTGAGATAATCTATGAGATGCTTGCCCCCAAAGGCGTGAAGATAGATATAATGCCAGCCCTCGGCACGCATTTCGCAATGACGGAAAAGGAGTTGCGCGTGATGTTCGGCAGCAGGATCCCGCTCGATTGCTTCAAAGTCCACGACTGGCGGAACAGTCTCCAGCTCCTCGGAAAGGTTCCCGGTCCGTTGATAAGCGAATGGTCCGAAGGCAAACTCGACTACTCCGTCAATATCGAGGTCAACAAAATACTTTTCGGCGGATATGACATGATCCTCTCGATCGGACAGATCGTCCCGCACGAGGTTGTCGGCATGGCGAACTACACTAAGAATGTCTGTGTCGGAGTCGGCGGACAGGATACGATCAACAAGTCCCATTTCCTCGGCGCAGTCTATGGAATGGAGCGGATCATGGGCAGGATAGATACGCCCGTGAGGAAGCTCTTCAACTATGGCGCCCAGAATTTCATGCACGCCCTTCCAATCTACTATGTCCTGACTGTCATGCAGAAGAACCAGAAGACCGGCAAGATGGAGATGAGAGGCCTATACACCGGAAACGACATGGAAACTTTCATGGAAGGTGCAAAGCTAAGCCAGAAGGTGAACCTCGATCTTCTTGACAAACCGTTGAAGAAGGTCGTCGTACATCTGGACCACGAGGAATTCAAGAGCACCTGGCTCGGTAATAAGTCCGTGTACCGTACGCGTATGGCTATGGCCGATGACGGTGAGCTCATAGTTCTTGCCCCGGGACTTAAGGAATTCGGCGAGGATCCGGAAATCGACAGGCTAATCAGGAAGTATGGCTATCGCGGGACTCCTGCAACTCTTGATGCTGTCAAGAAGAATCTGGAACTCCAGAACAACCTGAGTGCGGCCGCCCATCTGATACACGGTTCAAGCGAAGGAAGGTTCAAGGTCACATATTGTCCGGGACCGGGCATGAGCCTCGAGAACATCCGCAATGCCGGATTCAACGCCGAACCATACGGGAAGATGGCCAAGATATACGATCATGCGAAACTCAAGGACGGCTTCAATACGATGCCTGACGGCGAGGAGATATTCTTCATCAGCAATCCAGGACTAGGCCTCTGGGCGCTGAAGGAGAAATTTTCCTGAGATAAATTTTCCCGGGACGGAAAATTTATTAGCGGCGATGCCCAATCATCTATTCCACATCGGAAATGCGTCAGTCTTTCTTGCTATTATCAATGTAACACAGGCATCTTGCCTGTGATCTTCTGGACTTGAAGGCATTTTTCAAGCAATATCTTGATTTTTCAGGAAGCAAGTGTACACTTGGTAGTGAACACTTGGAGGTGGATATGAATGCGACAGTGCTTGACTTGAGAAAAAACATGAAAAGCGTGCTTGCGGCGATTGACCGCAACGAGTCCGTCGTGCTTACATGCCGTGGCAGGGAAAAGGCTTCAATAGTGCCATGTGGCAGGCAGTGCTCTCGGAAAAAAGTTTCAGAATGTGCCGCCTTTGGAATCTGGGCTGACAGGAAAGACATGGAAGATGTCTCTTCCTATGTCCGAACCATGAGGAAGGGACGCTTCTGATGCTGTTTGATACAGATGTCCTTATATGGGCCTTGCGCGGAAATTCAAAGGCGGCAATGGTGATAGACAAATGCCCCGATCTCCAGGTTTCAGCTGTTTCATACATGGAATTGTTGAAAGGGGCCCGTAACAAGGGTGAACTGATTTCGATAAGAAAGTTTTTGTCTGACCTAGGATTCAGAATCCTTCCTTTGGACGAGAACATTTCCCATCGTGCGATGATCAACATTGAAGAACATTCACTCAAGTCGGGAATGGACATTGCTGATGCCTTGATAGCTGCTACTGCTTCTGAGCGCTCCCTGGTGATTTGTACCGGAAACAACAAGCATTATAGTATCGTCCCGGGTCTCCAGATTTCTGTCTTCCGTCCATGACGGAGCACCAATGGTATGAGTGCTATTCCATGCCCAGTAATTGGTTAGCCAGCATGGCACCAATGCCGCTGAATAGGCGAATGGACGTACGAGTTCCATGTTTCTGCGCAATTATAAGGGATATTGACGGATACCTGAAATCCCACTTCGATGCGAACATCTCCACGATCCGAAGCGTCTTGTCCTCCGTCATGTGTCCTCGCAATGAAAATATTTAATGAAATATTGAATTTGCGCTTGAAATATCCTAAAATAGAAATATAATATAATGAGATATTAAAGTAATATAAAGAATATTAATATGAAAAACGAATTGATTGCCGATGCCATTAGAGATGAAATCGTCACCGGTAAATATACGCCGGAAAGCAAGCTTCCTATAAGAAAAGAACTCATGAAGCTGCATGATGCAAGCAAGGGAACTGTCCAGGTGGCGATATCCCAGCTTATAAAAGAAGGATTTCTTGAGTCGAGAGGAGTAATGGGAATGAGGGTATGCGAGAATCCTCCGCATTTAAGCAGATATGGTATAGCTGTTCCGTATAATAAAGAGGCAAATGACTCTTCCTGGGATAATTTCTGGAGCATTTTCATGCGATCTGCAGGACAGTTCAAGTCAAAAAATGAAGTTGATTTTAAATATTATTACGGGCTCCTTGATGATGAGAAAAATGTCTCAGAGCAGATATTTGAGGATATGGACAAACGCAGAATTGCCGGGCTTGTTCTTCTCGGACACCAGAGACTTCCCGATAACTTATTTAGAAAGTTCTATTCCACCAGCACCTTAATATTTTCTTTTGAAGAATTTAATAATTCAAATCTTAAGCAGATATGGTTTGACTATTACAGTTTAATTAGAAAATCGGTTGAATACTTGGTTGGCAAGGGGCGCAAGAAGATAGCATTGATCACAAATACGGAAATGCCATCGGAATACATCGTTTCATTTTCGAAAAACGTAAAGGAATTTGGCGCAATATCCCATCCCGAATGGATACAGGGCGTATGTCTATGCAAGCTGGGACTGCCCTGGACTGTGAATGCAACACGCCTGCTTTTTTCAGAAAATCAGAAGTCGCTGCCGGATGGAATTATTATTCTTAATGAGAACCTCACGGGATATGTGATGCAGGCTCTTTCCGACAAGCATATTATAGCCGGCAAAGATGTTGAAGTGGTTTCCCACTGCAATTTCCCTTCTCGGGGGATTCCCCCGTATAATGTTAAAAGAATCGGTTTCAGTTCAGAAGACTGCCTGCTTAAAGTTATTGAAATGTTTTCGCCTGAGGTGAAAAATAAAATTCCCTTAAAAAGGGCGCAGATTGAACCTGTATGGGAAAATCACATCGACTAATATGACAAGGAGCCGCGAATGAAAAAACATTTTACTTTGATTGAGCTGTTAGTGGTCATCGCCATTATTGCAATATTGTTTACATTGCTTCTGCCGGCATTGATCACCGCAAAAAAATATGCCCATTCCACAGTTTGCAAGAACACATTAAGGCAGATTATGATTGCTGAAAATTTTTATGCCGGCGACAATAACGATATAATAGGCCTGGCATACACGCCGCCCGGATGGGCTTTCTGGCTTCCTTGGCATACTTTTATTTTTGGCTTTAGTGGCTGGGGAGTTACGCTCCCTGCCTATCTGCCGGACAAGGGCATCATGAGCTGTCCTTCAATTAAAGACAGATATGATGTGTCAGATCAATGGAATTGCTATGGTGGGAATATTTCGGACGGCGCCCTCCCTTCCTTAAAGCCATCAAACTATAACAATGTTTTCTGCAGAATCGACAAGCTGACAAATAAAAATATTTTAATTGCCGATACAGGTCGTTTGACAAGTACAACTTTCAAGCAGTGGTATTATTTCTATCAAGACAATCCTGCCTATTGGGAAAATTCGGCATTGCACGGCAGGCATCTCACCCAGCCAAATTGCGCATTTATAGACGGGCATGTTGAAAATCCCGATACTGAAAGGCTGAAGGAATGCGGTATCCGCTGGATGTATGATAGCCGGCAGATCCTTAGGCATTGGTAATCTTCACTTGGAAATGGAGAGGGAAATATGGTCAACTACGATATGGAAATGAATTTGCGCGAGAATATAGTTCTTGGAATTAATACTCCTATATCCGATAGGACGCTGGCTGACGTCATGACTGCACGGGCCGAACAGCATTCCAAAGGGAATGAAAATACTTCGGCTGAAAAGGCACTAGAGATTCAAAAGTTATATTTTAACAGCATGATACATGAACTGAACAATTTCATGCTCGGTATCCAAAA
>Ga0209417_1000456_pt1 | contig 97467 bp, 106 predicted proteins | sample RifGroF2_FD_184002 | JGI IMG/M metagenome (GOLD analysis project Ga0209417, IMG submission 184002) | Groundwater microbial communities from Rifle, Colorado, USA - Groundwater F2 (SPAdes) (version 2) | ecosystem: Environmental > Aquatic > Deep subsurface > Groundwater | place: Rifle, Colorado... | reverse complement strand
TCATTTGCGAACGCGAAGTCCAAAAGGAGATTCGTCAGACCAATTACACTCTTATTATTGGCTTAAACAACAAGCATGATACTTCAAATTTTCGCTACGCCGAAGTATCATAATCTTATAGTAGCAATGGAGGACAATGCGTATGTATGAATGGAAGGTATCGATACAAAAAATGATCGACTGGATTGAGGATAACATTGAAAACAACCCGATACTTCCGGAAATGTCGCGGCAAATTGGTTATTCGCCATGTTATTGCTCATACCTGTTCCATCAAGTCAGCGGCATGACTTTGAAAAGCTATATTGCCGGAAGAAAATTGTGTTTTATAACAATTGCTCTTCGTGACACTAAAGAACGGATACTTGACATCGCTCTGCGATACGGATTTTCATCACAGGAAGCTCTGACGAGAGCGTTCGTGCGTGCATACGGATGTACACCGTTGACCTATCGCAAAAAGCCGAAACCTGTTAAGCTGTCAATCAAGCAATGCGTGCTGTTCCCCTGGGACAATATCAAACAAGGAGATGATTCTATGAGCAATCTGAAAGAAGCAAATGTTAGGTTTGAATACCTCCCTGCACATAAATATATCGGTATCTGGGAGCCGAGAGCAAAGAATTACGGTGATTTTTGGGAGTACCACAATTGTGACGAAGTCTGCGGAATAATCGACAGTATGCGTCATGTAGCTTCAGAGGTTGTCGGCTGTCATATGGCTGGCTGGTTTAACGTAGACAAAGGAAAAGGTTATTTCTACGGTTTTGGCGTTCCTGTTGATTATAACGGTGAAATTCCAGAAGGGTTTGAGGTCAGGGAATTTCCTTCTTCTAACTATCTCGTTTTCTATCATCCACAATTCGATTTTGTAAGTGAAAATTGTGATGTAATGTCTCGTGTTGAAGACATGGCATGGAATTTCAACCCCAAAGAAAATGATAAATGGTGGATACCAAACGGATATCAATGGAATGATGATGTATGCCAGACATACCAAAGACACTTCCCCGAGGTTTTGGGATATGAAGTACTGAGACCAGTAAAAAAATAAAATAATGCAGCTACCCGACCTTAATTTGAAATAGAATAAGGTCGGGATTCGCTTTTTTGAAATAGCTGAAAAGCCTAAAAAAAGTATAAAAAAGTGTTGACAACACCGAATTGTTATGCTATAATAAACACCGTCGCTGAATCATGCTGGTGTGGCTCAATGGCAGAGCAGCTGATTTGTAATCAGCAGGTTGGGGGTTCGACTCCCTTCACCAGCTCCAACAGCTTTTCAGCTGACAATCAAATAGATGGGGGAATTCCCGAGCGGCCAAAGGGGGCAGACTGTAAATCTGTTGTCTTCGACTTCGGTGGTCCGAATCCACCTTCCCCCACCATGTGCGAGGGTCGAAATAGATGTCACCCTAAAAAAGCCTTGACAATCAAGGCTTTTTTCACGTTTTTTGCTCAAAAATTTATAGCCTGTTTCCATGGATGTGAAAACGCGTTTTTTATGGTTTGTGATGATGCAGACTACCGAAGTGCGTTTTTTGAAGGTTTTTGGGGCTTATTTTACGGTTATTTTCGTAAAGTAAGTCCTGCTTTTTTTGCCTTCAAAAAGTAAAATTAATATGTCAGAATCGTTAACAAAACATCACTCATAATATATTAAACTAACAAATGAATCAGGATATTATTGATTTTGAAAAAGCCGTACAGAAAAGGCTTTTTCAAAATCGCTAAGGTAATTCATTTATCAGTTTTATATAGCTAAAATAAATGAAAAATAAATAATGAAAGGACCTAGCCTATAATCAAAGCGCTTATAAGTAAAGATCATAACGTACCCCTTGTTGTACACCTTTCCTTGCAGCAGAATGAAGCTATAGGAATTCAAGCAAGAAAGGACAAGAACGATGAACACAACTGTAATACCGCAGAAAACAGTAACTAAGATTAAAAGACAGACACCGCTGACACCTGATAGGAATAAATATAATCTAAAGAGAGTCGCTGCCTATTGCAGGGTTTCCACGGATCTTGAAGAACAGCTCTCAAGCTACAATGCACAGAAGGAATACTACACAGACAAGATAATGAAGAACCCTGAATGGGAGTTCGCTGGTCTGTATGCAGATGAAGGTATCTCCGGAACCCATGCAAAAAACAGAAAAGAGTTTCTTAAGCTGATCAAAGCCTGTGAAAGGGGTAAGGTAGATTACATTATAACAAAATCTCTGTCTCGCTTCGCCAAAAATGCACACGGTAGAGGGGGTGTTATTAAAAGGTATAGGTGGTGCTCGCTTTGATGGTATTTTCAAGCATAGAAAATGACCTCCGGCAGAGCTTCACACTCAGCCTAAAGTCAGAAAAGCCTTGTAAACAGGCACTTTTTAGGCAAAAAGCAAGACCGTAACCTTGTATCAAAGTTACGGTCTACTTATGTAAGGGTTGGACAAAAAAGATGCAAGAAATTTAAATGAGGATTATGGAGCATTATCCTTACCGACCAAGACTTATATTATCCGGGGTAGGCGATTTAGTACAATAATAGAATTCTTTTAAAATAGCCTCAGGCATTTTTTATTTAGAAATTAATGTGTTTTACACATACAGAAACACAATCAGCTGAAAAAAACCGGTTAAAAATATATTTTACTCAGATTTTACGCCATTGTGATTATGTATTTAATATTCAAATATTATTATAAGTGCAAAGATATATAAATATTCAAAAAATAAAAAATTCAACATACTCAGTTAATTAAAATAAAGCCAAATGAAAGCTAAACAATAATAAATGGATCAAAAAAACGACTTGGGCTATATTATAAACAACAAATAAATTATGACTGTTTTCAACCTATCATTTTTAGTGTATGTATTGTATGTTGCTGTTGGTGTAATGCTATTATGTGAAGGAATAAATATTTAATTTATTAAAATGTATAGGAGGTGCAAAGAATGAAAACTGTAGTAATATACAAATCGAAAACAGGTTTTGTGAAAAAATATGCAGAATGGATTGCAGAGGAGTTATCTGCGGATATTTTTGAAGCGTCGAAAGTCACATCCAATAAATTGACATCCTATGACACGGTTATTTACGGTGGTGGTTTGTATGCCGTCGGTATCAACGGAGTAAATCTGATAACTCAAAACCTCGATAAACTTGATGGTAAAAAGGTTGTTGTCTTTGCGACAGGTGCATCACCCTTCAGAGAAGAGGCGGTAAATGAAGTTAGAAATAAAAACTTTACTCCCGAGCAGCAGAAACATATACGGTTTTATTATTTGCGGGGCGGCTTTGATTTTAGTAAGCTGAAACCTTTTGATAAAGTGCTTATGACATTATTGAAATGGAATATGAAAAGGAAAAAGGAATTAACACCTGATGAAAGAGGCATGCTTGCTGCTTACGATAGACCGATAGATTTTACTAGAAAGAAAAATATAGATGAAATAATCTCATATGTCACTTTTTAATATTGGTATAATCTTAAATTAAATTTAACCTTCTTGAAGTAAAATAACGTGGAGGAATACAATATGTCCTGCGGTTCTACTTCATGGTATGTTCAATACAATATCATGGGCGGTTAATGACTCGAATTTGATCAATATAAACAATAAGGTATTGGCCAATATAACACCGGAAAGTGTCTTTGGTATTGTGATATAGGGTTTTTAGCCTGTTGATTTTTTATATTTAAAACAAATACCAAAGCTAATAATGCAGTCTTTTATTCTTATAAAGAAATTAAAAACGGAGAAAATTAAATAATGAAAAAAATAATGGTGAAAAAGAAGATGATTATATTGCTTTTAAGCATTGTCGGTTTATTAATTACTATTTTTGCCACGCTATTTATAGCAAGCGGAATTTTTACAAAGCCTGAATATTTGGAGCCGTGGCAAAAATCATATTTCCAGCAATTTGACGATCCAAGAATACAGCTTGTAGCTCATGGGATGTTGGCTGCCAATGGCCATAATATGCAGCCTTGGATAATTCGGTTAGATAAGGAAAATTCCACGGCTTTCTATTTGTATGCCGACAGCGACCGTTTAGCAAAGGAAGTGGATCCTTTTGCAAGGCAGACAATGATTTCTCAAGGTACTTTTTTGGAATATATAAGAGTTGCAGGAGTAAATTTGGGATATGAAACCAATATCGTGCTTTTCCCGAACGGAGAGTATAATGAACAAAGTCTTGCCGAAAGCATGAAAGAAAAGCCGGTAGCTAAAATAACATTAACAAAGGTTGAACCCAAAAATAGCTCCCTTTATGATTTTATGTTTTTACCGGACACAAACAGGGCGGCATATCAGGATGTGCAATTAACCTCTGAACAGATAAATCAGTTACAGGTCATCAATACTGATACAGAAATGAGTATAAAGTTTTATCAAGATGAAGAAAACGTTATAAAGCTGGGCAACTATGTTATTGCCGGAGCAAAAATTGAATCAGGTATTAGCCGGATAAACGAAGAAACAGCTGACATCTTCCGCGCTAACGAATATCAAAAGAATAAATACCGTTATGGTTTTTCATTTGAAGGTCAGGGTACTTCGGGAATAATGAAACACATCATGCAGGGATTGATAACAATTATTCCTTCGATTAATAACGAAAAGTCTTCTGCGGACATATTTGTTAAGTCTACTCAGACAGCAGCAGATAATACTCCGGCTTATACAATGATTATTACGAAGGAAAACAGCCGGGTACAGCAGGTTAAAGCCGGAATGCTGTACAGCAGATTGATTTTAGCCGCTCATAGTATGGGATTTGTTTTGCAGCCTCCAAGTCAGGTTCTGGAAGAATACGCTGAAATGGAAGAACAGTATAATAAAATTCACGAAGAATATGCTCCCGAGGGAGGTATCATTCAAATGTTTATTCGTTTGGGCAAGCCTACAAAAGAAGCTCTGCAAACCATGAGACGGGACGTAATGGATTTAATTGAAGATTAATAGATGCTTTATAAAAAGAAAGTTTTAATTATGAAAGCTTTAAAAAGACTGGCGGAGAGTTATATTAGTTATTTTTACCGGTGGTTTTATTAATATGGTTCTCCATGCATTGATATCTCCGCTAAATACGTCGAATGCATATTTGCATAAACCAAGTATTTGTTATATAATGATATTTTTCATTTGCCGGAAACGTAACGCGATCTGCTATGGATATTCAAATCAATCCACTCATAATGAGCAGGTTGTAAATTATATTTTACCCTCAACTCCAAGCAAAAAACCTTGAAGCCGTATATGCTTCAAGGTTTAATTTTCGCTTTAATAATTGTTATGAGATTTTTACAGCTTTCAGCAGGTGGGTGGAATGCTCTGTGGGAATTTAAAGATATTCTCAGGGTCATATTTAGCCTTAACATGGGTCAAACGCTCGAAGTTGCACCTGTAATAAGACTTCGGTCAGTTATTGATTGAGAGATCCGGTGTATTGACATATACGCCCTGGGTAAATGGAATCATTGCTTTACGGAAATCTTCTACCCAATGAATACCCGGAGCCGCTCCTTCAGGAGTGTCCCAAGTGGTCCAGAGTGACATATTTGACCAAGCTTTGCTAAAGTAGGCTGTAGCCTGACAAGGGACCCTGGCCACCGCTCCGTCTAGGCCATGGAAAAATACGGCGGCAAGAAGCGCGGTTTCTTCATCCACAATCAGGCGGTGCTTATCCTGCGGGTCTTTCCTGTAGCCGATGGGGGCGTAGGTTCCCATAAACTTGCCGTTTTCAGCACAGGCCTTACGGACGGCTCTGACTTTTTTGCTGGTATCTCTGGCGTAAAACTCATTAAATAAATTCAAAAAGCCCATCATGTCGTTATTTGAGCTTTGACTGACGGTATCGACCCCATTTCCCAAAGCGACAAAGCGGCAACCGATTGTAGGAAACAGATAATCGGTGTATTGGCCTATTTCAATGTAATTCCGCCCGAAACGGGAAAGGTCTTTGACGACAATAATATTGATGAGTCCGGCTTTCGCATCCTCTATCAGGCGCTTGACCGCAGGGCGGTCGAAATTTGTACCGGAATAACCGTCGTCAATATATACATCGACCTCATTCCAGCCTTGTTCCTTGACATATTTCCGCAAGAGCAGCTTTTGGTTTTCAATGCTGACCGATTCTCCATGCGGATTCGTAGAATCCGCATTCGTTCCATCGTCAACCGAAAGGCGGCAATAAATTCCGGCGTCGCGGTTTTGTTCAAGTCCCATGTACTCGTCCTCCTTCTTGATGATTTTTATATGTAGCCGATTTCTAAATCGGCTTATGAAAATTGTATTTATTTTTACACCAAATCGCAAAGGTGCAAATCTCGCTGCCGTTTTCTAAAACGCACACAGCATCAGTTGAGTTTATGACACAGGATGGGTTGCTCCGACCTTGATTTCAGTCATGGCTTTGCGAATGGCAAGCTGCTCCAACGTTTTTCCTAAGTCTTTCTCCCCCAGAAACACGCTGGTCACACGATAAATGGTTCTTCCCAACTTTATCTCTTTATAGGAAGTTGGGGCTTCTAATGCTGTTTTTTCATCCATGCATTTTCCTCCATATAGCTGTAATTTCTAATCATCAGAAATAAAAAAACGGCGGAATTGTATGATCCGCGCCGCTTTGTGGAATTATATGGATACATCCGACCAGACCGTAACCTTCCTGCCTGTTTTGCCGCAGAGTTTCTTTCCGACCGCCTGAACCAGCTCGGTATCCGCCAGTTCCGTCAGGCGTGGAGCGGCGAAGTTACGCTCGTCGGGAGGGGTAATACCGCGACTGTGGAGTTCGGAAGCGATTTCCTGTGCGGTCATATCGCCGCATTCTTGTAATATAGCCAAAACGGTTTTCTGCCGTTCCGTGAGCGTAGCCAAAACTACGTGATAACTCTCACGGCGGGTTTCCTTTGTTATATTCTCCATCTACTTCACCTTCCTTTGAATTGTGTAGTCGAAGCCATTTCTGCAAGAACAATAACAGCACGGCTCCTTAATTTTCTGATTGGGATTCGCCCGGAGGACAATATGGTTAGGGGAATCATAAAACTGCGGGGTGCAACTGGCGCACAGGGTAATCAGCATGATGTCGCCATGCTTAATCTTCCGATTCTTTTTCATTTTCAACGCTCGGACTGTGGCTGAGCCGGAGTACCTACCCCTTTCCCGGTCTTCGCCTTGCCGGATAACCATAATCCCCACAGGGGAAACCGGCAGTTTCGGTCAGGTGTTGACGCTCACCCCTTGCAGGGGGCCATGGCGCACCATCCGATGGGCTTTCGGAAAAGGGAATGTATTTGATAATTGACTTATTCAGTTGTGGAGGTTGGTGGCCTGTTAAAAGCCGCCTTTCCCACAAGAGGTTTCCAACCCTCTCACCTAACGCACTTTTGAAGGCGTTTTGTAGGGGTGTTTTTTAGCCATTCGCTAAATATTTTTTTACTTTCTTTTCCGCAGCCTGTATGCTTTCATGGACGGCTGTAAAATGCGAACCTTCTATATCGGCGATTTCCCTAACCGTCAATTCATCAACGACATACATGATGTACCGTCGCCGCTGGACTTCGGTAAGTTTGTCCAAAGCCTGCTTTGCCAGTTCACGCCGTCGTATTTCTAAGGTTGCTTGTTCCGTCATGTCAATCACAATGTCATGTGGCGATGGCGTGGCACAAAACTCTGTTTCCTCCAAGCCATGGATAGAAACGAGCTTTTTATTTTGGGCATTGTCCTGTCTGTCCTGATAAAGATAAATCTCATCCGACAGAGATTTGAGCTCGGCAAAATCGGCTTCGGTTTTGCCGGGATTGTCCCGCAGATAATCCTCCAGCGTAATTTCCACGGTCTGATCGGCAAAGCGGTAAACGATACCTTTCGCGTATTTATTGGCAGCATAATCGCTGTCACGGTAGTTTTTCATATTCCTTACCTCCGAAATTTGATTTTTGATGTAGAGAATCAAAAACCGGAGGTCAGGGATATTTGGCTGTCTGGCATTGCCAGCGATCATAAAACATAAAAAGTCCTTTCCGCTGTTTAGCTCGGAAAGGACAAAAAAAGGGAGCCTTACGCATAGCTAAAAAGCTACTTGTAAGGCTCCGACTGCATCGTGCCGTATTTGGCGCGGAGTGGTGCGCTTGACGAAGTATGATAAGCTCGTTTTACTGACAGTCTTTGATTATCCAAAGACAAGTGCCACGGGATCGGGCCGAGCGATATTTACTCAATTAGTTTTTAGGTGCTATCCCAATCTGACTTTTACAGACAGTGCATTTGATATACCAATGGGCTTTTTTCTTGCTTTTCGGCAGGATCAACCGTAACGGAACATCATCGGAATCGGGATCTTCCATGATTATTTTTCCTTTGCCGCAGATGGGGCAAAAAACATAATTTTGTGGAACGGTACGTTGACGGCTCATTTTGTCAATCCTCTCTTTAAATAATGTTTAGTTCAAACTGAACATTATGTTAAAAAAAATGTGCTGCTCATGAGAGCAAGCCCATTTCTTTCAGGCGGATACTCATAGCCTGCCGGGACACGGCAAACAACAAGGCAAGTTTATCAATAATATTCTGACTGCCTTGGTTGTGGTAAAACGCCATCTTGACAACGCCTTTCGGCATCAAAAGATAACTGCCCAAACGGTCAGCCTGCCATTCAATCGCCTTATCGGTCTCCGAGCTTCTCGTCGCTTTGGTCATGGACGCGGTTTCGCCAGACCCTGTGTAAAGCTCTTTATGGATAACCCAATGGGCAAGCTCGTGGGCACAGGTGTAAAGAAACCGACCAACATTCCGGCAATTCAACAGACTTGCGTCTACGATAACTGTTCCGGCCTCTACTGGAATCAGCTTGTACCCCTCGTTATTTTCGCGCTCATAAATCGGAATGACCGCATCCTCAAAGACGGTTTCTCCCAAAACCCGTCCGTTATTGTGGATAAACTGAAAATCCAGCTTCAGTCCATAAGTTTTTTCCATGATGACTTCCACAGGGATAGGCGCGGGAGTGTTGAGCAAAGAACCGTCATATTGGGTAATGATATGCCGTGCGATGCTTTCCAGCGTTCCGGTATAGTAATGACATCGGTTCATTCCGGCCCATCCTCCTTTTTCGCCCGTTCTTTGAGTCTTTCAATAAACTCTATCCACTCCTTATCCGTGGCATCAACATCCTTCGCGACGCGCAGGGCGATTCGGGCGTATTCATTCGATGAAATATATTCCGGCAAATCGCCGGGGACTGCTGTGAATGTCTTTGACTTAGCTGCCAGCTCATACATCCGCTCCCGCTCCTGTTTGGTAAGACGTAAAAGCTCTGACAAATGCTCCAGTATGTTATCCTTGGGGGCGGGGTTGCACCCCGATTCGATGTTGCTCATATATACCGGGGAGATGTCAAGCAACTCCGCCATTTTACGAAGCGAGATATACGGGTCTAAGTTCACGCGCTTTGACCTTATAAACGTGCCGAAGGTCTGTTCAATATTCATTTTTAAGCCATCGCCTTTCAGGTGTTCAGTTCCAATTAATTCCTGTAAATATTATAATTCAAACTGAACAGTATTACAATAGGTTTTTGTCAATTTGAAACGAGGCGGGTAAAATTTTACCCACCTCGTTGTTTTGAAGATATGGAAAGTCTTTGTTTATGCGGTTTTTAGGGAATACGCCGATAGAAGCTCTATCCCCGATCTTTTTCTTTAATTGGGAACAACAAATCAAGCTGCATTTCGGCATTATTAAAATCCGGATTTTGAATGTTGTCTATAAAATTGAGCTGTTCTTCAAGACAATGCTCCATACCATCTTCAAACGGTGACCAACGGGCGATACCCTAGTCATGAACATATTTACCGCTTTCCACAACCCATCTTTTAAGCAGATGCCAGTCTTCCCAACCGCCCATTTTTATCATGTGGGCAGCATAAAGCCCACCATGGAATGCTCGTTTTATCAGCGGTGCGGGTACATCCATATCATCAGGAATAGACACCCACATCTCATAGCCGCGGGACGCTTCGTCCACGCCAGATTGCCCACCGGAGCAATCAAATCCGAAATGCCGGACATCATGCTTGATTTTTATTAATCCGCTTTCCGTTACGAATTTATTTAACGCGCTGCCTGCTGTTCCCTCACAATTCTCGCCGGTCGCATGGCTGGCCGCCACAGTCATCGGCGGGATATAGACTACCCTGACATCCGTAAGCTGATTTAGTTTTTCGTCTGCTTTTTTCAAATCATCCATCGTCGCGTTCTCCTTTAAATGATTTTTGGATAACGAGAGTGAATTAACAATAGACAGAACGGACGAATCCATCAGCGTGTCGATTTCCAACCGGACATTGGCTTGCACTTGCAATTCGGTGGCAAGGCGATATCATCATACACACGATACGCATAATCCTCTTTACGCAAGCTCTGTATAAGCCCGATTTTCTCATAATATCTGAGCATACGGGCAGATACTCCATACTCTTTCGACACTTGATTGATTGTCTGCAATTCCATCACTTCACCTCCTATCATTCAAAATTATAAGGTACGACTAGGGCAATAAGGCATTTGGATAGGATCGCTCTAAGCTTTTTCTACAGGCACATACAAGTACCGAAACTCATGTGCGTTCTTTTCGGGTTTGTAGTAACCGTAATATTCAAACACAGGCAAATGATCATCGCCATAGCGATACCCAAATTGCGGCGCAAGCTGTTCGCCAATCCACTTATACGGCGGAATGCCGCCATTCCACGGCTGTGAGCCAAGGGCTTTTGCGCTTTCATCATTTATTTCGATACGTAAATACTGACCGGCAGGGAGTTTGTACACATCGAATCCGTCAGGCTGGTGTTCCGTGCCGACAAGGTCGCCGAACATCACCCCGTTCGGGCGCTCCTTGGAAAAATAATTAACGCTCATGCACACATCCCAATCCGGCTCAATCCGTTCATTTATAGCGGGGATGTCCAGCGACATGAAACCGTTTAAAATCGCATCAACATTCGGCTCGTCCGTGTTGTTATCTGCATATCCGATTTTCCCGCACCAAATTGTTTCGCTCCATTCAACGACCTCAACTGGAACACCATTGTATTTGAAAGTTTCGATAATTTTTTCCTGTGGGTGGCTTGTTCTCGCGGCGAATTTCGGTTTAATCGGGAACAGCAAGTCAAGCTGCTGTGTGTCAGCACCAGAACCCCATTCCCGAACGATATTATAAAAGTTCAATGGTTCTTCCATCGCCCAGTCCATATCCGGGTCGTGTGGTGTGATACGCACCTCGCCCCAAGCACTGTCGTATTTGCCATTGGTCGTTAGCCATCCGCCGAATAAGCCCCATTCCTCAAAAGCACCCATCGGTATCATATGCGCGGCATATAACCCGCCTGTGAATTGTTTTTTCACCAACGGAGTGGGAACATCCATGTCATTGGGAATGGTAACCCATGCTTCGTAACCTGCTGACTGCGAGCCGTAGTCTCCCCGCGAAATCGGATTATTAAAGCCAAATGCCCTGAAATCGGGTTTGTGTTCATGCAAATTGTTCTCGTTGATAAACTTTGCAATTTGTCCATACACAACGCCCTCGCAGCCTTCCCCGGTATGGTGCGCCGAAGCAACCGCACACGGCGGCAGATAAATAATCCGCACATCGCGGTCGGTCAGCTTGTTCAGCTTCTCGCTTGCCGCCTGTAAATCCTCCGCCGTTTTTTCTTCTTTGAGTGCAGTTTTGCGAACTGTCAGCGCGTCCACCGCTTCTAACAGAGCGGTATCGTCCATCAGGTTCAACTTTATATCCTGATGAATGCTCTCGTTCAGTCGCGTAATAAAACCGTTGATAATATCCCTAATAGTGGACAGCGCGGTGATTTCATCGTCTACCTCATTCAGATTTTGCTGAAAGGCTTCGATGATTTCAATCGTGTTCTCGCTCTGCAAAATCACGCCTATTTGCTTCAACGGTATCCGTAATTTACGCAAAACAAGGATATGCTGTAGTCGGGTGACTGTATCTTCGTCATAGGTGCGATATGCATAATCGTCTTTCTTAACGCTTTGAATCAGCCCGATTTGCTCGTAATAACGCAGCGTTCGGGTAGAGATGCAGAGTTCTTTCGAGATTTCTCTGATGGTTATTAGGTTCATTTTAATTCTCCTCTGAATTTAGTCCCGTTCACACGGGCTACATCCAGTATAAACTGCGACGTCGCGTCAAAGTCAAGGGGTGTATTTATCTATTTGCTCTATTCTAATATCAATCATGCGTTTAAGCATTTGCACGTCCTCATCGGTATAAACAATGTAAGGCTTGCCGCGATGGTATTTGCTGATGGCAGCTGTACACATAACCGCAGAAAGTCTTCTCGCTCCGCGAATTTCCACCCACTGACCGCAGCGTTCATTCGACTTTTTTCTACCCTCTGCGCGATAACGGCATCCGTCGCAAATGCCGATGTTATTCTTGATATACTGAACAAGCGCGTCGTTGTCAGGCTGGCTTTCAGCAATCTCCAAAAATCGCTCAAAAGAGCCCATGATAGGCTTCGCGTTATCCAGCCGATACTGCACTCTAACGTGGGCAGGATTGTTGCCGAGAGTTAGTGAGTACAGTTTTTTATAGAGATAGCGGAAGGTATACGGGTCTTTCATTTCGGCTTTTAAGCCCTTTGAAAGAGCATATTCGTGCAACTCGCGTATATAGGCTCTGTCTATATACGACAGCGGGCGGAGCAAATCGTCAAGCGACAGGGTAATACGTTTTGCAAACAGCCGAAAATCTCGGCGATCGAGGTAACCGCCCAAGTTCTGCTTACGCTCCTTTGCCAAGCTGACAAGGCGAGGATAATATTCGCAAAAAAGCGGATAACGGTCATTTGACCATGCATTTATATCCTGATCATAAGAGAATCCAAAGTGCGGGATTTTCTGCAAATAACGCGAGAAGGTTTCGCGGTGATGCTTAATAGGTGTATTACTGTTTACAAGCCATGTCAGATAATCCCCGGTATACCAGCGCGGACGCTCCGGATTGTATTCCTCTGGGTGGCGGTACATATCTTCCAATATTTCCATGGTGCAGTCATATATCTGCATACAGCCTTCGCGAGTTTCCGGGTCATCTACATCGGCAAGGGAAACCTCCGGCGGCACAATATGTGTGCCATACTGCCAGATGATACGTTGATAGTCGCTGGCAAACTCTGTTTGATTGGGATTAAACAGCATAAGTTCATCTCCTTTACTTTGCATTCATATCAAAATGCAGCCGCCCGTCCTTTTCACTTACATAAGGCTGTGTGTTTTTAATATGTGCATACTCGGGGAACCGGCACAGACAGTTCCGCAGGGAACATAGCAGAACCGGATGAACAGTCTTGTCATGTTCGCTGTTCATTACCGCACTCTTTGTGGTCAACCACGGCAACATATCGTTTTTATATTTTAAAATTTGATCTCAAAGGGAAGCTCCGAAAGGCACAGCCAGAAGTACCACAGCGCGTACCACGGGCGTTTCTTTTCGGAAACATGGCTGTTGTAATTATCAATCCGACTCTGCATCCACGCGGCGTCATCCGATGTAGCCGCTAAAAAGCGTAGAACGACAAGGGCTGTGTCAAAGCACTCGCCCAAGCCATCGTCACAATAACCGAAACAAGTGGTTTTCAACCGTTCAAGCGTTTTCGTCACCATATTTTGAACGTCGGGATTATCAGGTGCAAACAAGTGGAGCAGCCGTATGATTTCAAGCTCGTACATATTCGCGGAAAGGATATGCGTTTTCGGCGTTTGATTGTATATTGTCTTTAATTTTTTGCCATCGTTGTAAGGCGGCATGTAAAAAATCGGATACATCCGCCGACCGTCGCCGTCAATGTTGTTCGGGAATTTTACACCGTTATAAAAACTCTGCTTTGTCCGCTCGTCGTTCCGGGCGGCAAGAAGCTGGCGTACAATGTTCGTCTTTTGCGGCTCGGTCAGATTGCCGCTTTTGATGAGGTGGTGGTTAGTTTTAACCATAAGTTCGTGTGGGGTCATTGTAAGCCACGCTCCTTTTCTGCCAGCAGCGTATAAAATGTCACTCATTTATCGGGCATGTCGGGTTTTCCTGTCTTTATATACGGCTTGGTCAAAGATCCATTTAAAATATATTTACCGTCATCACCGCGTTTACTGTCAAGCACTTCTCATGCCCGTTTACAGCCGGGGTCGTTACCCTTGCCCAATATTGACAAGGCGCAGAGTATCATATGCAAACCGATACGGGTGGCGACAGACGGATGAAAGGTGCTTCCCATTTCATTTTTCACAACGCGGGTTGAGTCATCGTGACGGTATGATACATCACGACCGAGAAAATAGCCGACAATACCTTCAGTCTGAGAACAATCAATTCCTTTTTTACATCGGGGTGTTCGGCATATCCAAGCGCGACAAGATTACGCAGTAAAAATCCCTCTCCGCAGCCGTCACGGAAATTGGTGTTGGCGATAAGCCTGTCCACATAAGGGTCTATATCGACATCCGCGCGGGTTTAAGCCGTATTCAACAAGAGCAGTCAACGCGTGGGAATCTGAATAGTCCTTACCGATATCGAACAATGACATAACGGATTTCAATAAATCCGATGACAGAAGGGTTTTATGGGTCTGCTTCGCTTCTTTACTGTCTTTTGAAATACCCAGCAGTTCGGTCTGGGTGCGGTATTTGACGGCTGGGTTATCATCCTCTAAAAGCCATCACATAATCAGAAAGTCAATACTAATTGATTGATTGCTGTCGTATTCGGGCATTATATCCCATCCCTCTCTTTCTGCGCCAATAGTGCGTAAAAAGTAATCCACTTGCTGGGTTTACCCACACGCTCTTTTGGTAAATAGGATTTTGAAAGTGTTCCGTTTAATAGATACTTACCGTCCGGCGTTTGTTGTTGCTTCAACAATTCCCACGCTTCATTCAAGCGGCTATCATTACCATAATCCAACGCGCAGAACGCTTCCAAAATATTCTGTAAGCCCACCCGCATAACCTCAAACGGATAGAAGGTGTCTATGGTTCGCCAACCCTCTCTCGCGTTTAGAATCAAAGTTTCTAGGTTGTCTGTCCGATAAAACAGCCTGTGATTCCAGAAATAATTAAGTAATGGCTCGGTTGTATCCGTATGTATACCTTTCTTTTTGCATTCGGCACAAAACAACAGAGCGAACATATTCACTTTCACACAGCTTTTGGGAATGCGTTTCAGTTTATCCAAACGGTGTAAGCATAGAAAGCCTCCGTCCGGCAATTGTCGCTCTGATAGCTTCTTGATAATCGCCGCGACAGTCGGTTCATCTCCAAGTCCCAAGCGAACCAACGCCCGCAAACGCATATAATCCCCGCAGTTCTCATCAAATTGTGCATCATCACCAAAGCCAATCGCTTTTTCTTTATCAAGCCCGGTATCCTCAAAAGTTAGACCACATTCGGCGAAGCTGTTTAGGAAATAAGTAGCCCACAAGCCCCTTCGCTCTTTCCAATCGGTGGGCAAAGAGGCGCTTAACCAAGCAACAACCTCGGTTTTTTCGGCATACTGATCGAGCAGTTCGGTTTGGGTACGGTACTTGACAGCGGGGTTATTATTCTCTAAAAGCCATTTTATTACAGAGAAATCTTTGTTAATCATTTCGCACATCTTTTTTCTCCGGTTTCAACCAACTTTATATAGTGAGAGATATTTTCCGCTTTCGGATGCAACCAAAACGGAGCGTTACAACAGCCGCAGTGCCATCGCGACTGCCCCTCGAAGCTATAACTGACACCTTTATTACAGTTTTCGTTGGCATGAACATCGCAGCCGGGGTCTGAATAGCGGAACATCTTGGTAATTTCGCTTGGCATATCTTTTCCTGTATATAAATCAATACATTTCTCTGCATTGCGGATACGCAGCATTAAGCGCAAATCTCCCATCCAGTCTAAAATTCGGAACAAATACGGCCCTTTGCGTTTCATAATTGATTCTTTATCGTAATAGCAGATACCCGGTCCTTCGTTCCAGCCACCGTGCGCATGGTAATAGCCCATTTCCCGCATTGTTTCATGGAAGTTGCGGATAAATTCACGTTCTTCGTTTGTGCGTGTCTTATCGTAAACAGCGTAAAACGGATCGCTGTTACTGTTCTTGCCAAACCCTTCGGAAAGCAGCCGATAACTCCATTTATAGAACAAGTCATCCGCGCCAACGCCAGCGGCTTTTTGGGCAACCAGAGTCATAACTACGATTATGTTGGGATTATCCGGGTAATCTATTGTGAAATCAGTGGTTTTAGGCGTTATTTTGTCATTGGTCAACCCCGAAAAAACAAGGCCGTAGTCACGGAGCGCTCTTAACAGCAGATGAATGTTTTTGATTTTATTGGCTTGTTTAAATGCGGGAATATCTACCGAAAATCCGTGATTGTTTAACTGTCCATGCGTAAAAAGCGTATATAACAGCTTCATAGGCCGCCACGCCGCATATCGGGACTCCTGCGCTTCGGGTGCACCGTAAAGAGTTTCGCTTTCTTCGTAAAGCGGCATAGCAAAGCGTTCGGGAGCTTCCGAAATGTCCGTCATGATTTGATAAAACATTACTCCAATCTGACGGAATGCGGCTTCAAAATCTTCGCGGGAAAGAATATGTAGAAAATCAGGATGAATCGGGGTGGCTTCAGGTGTTACTGACAATTCGCTACGCCGTACAAGCGCCCATTTGTTGATAATATAGCTCATTTGGACACCCTCCTTTTTACCGCATAAAACTCTTTTAATAAATCCACATAATCAGGCAGCTTTTCCATATTCGGCTGCCAAAACTCAAACACAACGCCGTTGCATTTCTCATAATTACGGTCATCAATCATATAGGTTTTTCTAAATTTGCAGTTACCATCTTTTCGGTGTCCGTTTTCGCAGTGGTTGCAGTTTCCGTGGTCGCCTGTGAATACATCCCTGATGTGTGACGGCGCATTTTCTATATAGGCGCGGTGCTTATCAATATTAGAAAAATAAAGACGCAGCACGATATTGTTTTCGCGGATATAGATACGGGCGGCCACTTGTGTTGCTTTTACTCCGACCTTGGAGTAAATAATCATATACGGACCCCAACAATAGCCTTTGCCAATGTCGCCACCGAAGTCATACCCCAATCCGCGCATTTCAGTGTCAAAGGCAAGTATGAACGCTTTATTCGACGCATTGATTATATCAAACCGCTCTTTACTGATAACATCTTTCATTTGTATCATTGGCAATGTTTCCGCAATCGGCGGCCTATACGGTTTAGGGGCGTCCTCCGCAAGCAGTCTGAAATCAAGCTGGCTGAAATATTCGCGGCCACTGAGTGTGCAGGCAACGGTAAACACTTTTATGGCAAGCAAAATTTCCGTGTCTTCATGAGAAACGGTAAATTCCGCAAGCTCATCAATTCGTCCTTTTTTCTCTGTAACACCCTCAATAAAACGCAAGCTTTCAATCTTGAACCCAGCAATCGGAAGATGCTTAACCTCCCTCATACGGGGGGATGGACTTTTCATGCGGTATCGTTTCACAAGCGTTCTGCAATCCACATGAAACGCGTTGTCCTTTATTTCGGACAATATGCCCATGTAAAAAATAAGAGCGATGATTCTTTTATCCGTATCGATTGGGTTTTGAATTTTACCGATCTCCGCAAACGATACGGGCAGTTTTTTCAGACCGGATATGATTTTCCTTTTATCATATCCGAGCGTATATTCATCTTTTATTGTGAGAATTTTTAATTCTATCGCCATTCTATTTGCCGCCTTTCTCATACCTCTGGCAGGTCGGACAGAAATAAACATTCCCACCCAGAAAAGCTTCCCGGATGATGGCATCACCGCAAACGGGACATGGACTATCTTTTGTTTTGGCTGAAAGCTTTGTCTTATATCCCCCCGGACAGCCGAATATATCCTTTTCGGTATCACGACCGCCGGAGGTAGTCATTTCAAACAAAGTCTGCTTGACGCTTTTATATACAGCCTGCTTTTCCTGCTGTGTCAGTGTTTCCAGCTTGCGGCGCGGGTGAACCTTCGCATCCCAAAGAATGTCTTGCAGCACACCGTTGCCAAGGCCGGGAAACCGCTGTTCGGTGGCAAGGAAAGCCTTGATGCTATAATTTTGTTTGACCTCATTCATCAGCCCGAAAAAATAATCCTCATTGTTTTCTTCCGAAAGCAGGCTGATTTTTGTTTTAGAAGATAAATAATATCCGTTTTCTTCTCCCGTAGTGTCCATTAAGAAAAGCCCGCCATACATCTGTACCGAGCAGACAAGGGAAGAAAAGTCGTCAAATTCAACGCACAGTTGGTGTTTTGGGGGAAGTATTTCGCCGGATGCGAAATACCGGATGTTGACACCGTCATTCAAGACAAGGCGCATTTCTCCGACGCTGGCGTTAAAAACAATTTCCGTCATCCCGCCGTATGCGTTGGTTCCAGTGATCGATTTGCCGGTCAGCTTATTGTGGTATCCTGCCGGGTCGCCGTGGAACCAAGCGAATTTGTGCGGGGATTTATTCGCTTCCACATTCATTACGGTTTTTCCCAGCAAGTGTTCTTTGATTTGTTCGGCAAGATGCCGGCTTTCGGGAAATTCAATCATTTGGGGAATCCTCCCATGCTTGTTATTTCGTTCACTGCGCCGATGAAGTGTTTTACATCTTCAAATTCTGAAAGGTTCATGTTGAAATACATCTTGCCATGACAGGCGGTAATCTTTTCGCTGGCGAAAGTATAAGGCGTCTTTGCCATACAACCGGGACCGTAGCCGCCCACGCACTCATAGAGGTTACCCCACATCCTACGCGCAAAAGCAGGTTCGGTCTGCGCCAAATAATTAAGCGTGTCCTCCATTCGGTCAGCTTTACGTCCCCAAGTTTCCGGCTTACCTTGCGTGAGAATATACCATTGCAAAGTATGATATAGCACATTGCCGGAAATATGGATTGCATAGGAAAAACCTTGTTCCGATGCTGTATAAGTAATTTTATCGCCGTATTTGCTGATTTGACGTTTGAACTTCATAGGGCGCAATGTCCTTAACCACCCATCAATGTCAATGATAGCGGTGCGGAGATCGTCCGGTAATCCAGACAGACAGCTTTCAAAAGTCGGTTTTTCGGTCGGTGGTACAAATTTGTCATCTTTGGGGTCATGGATATGGTTAATCCCTGCTGTGTCGTCGTATTCGGTGATTCGGATGGAACGGATTTCTAAGTTTGTGCGTTTGACACAGGAGATTCTGAGTGGGAACCCTTCTTCGTTCATTCCCTTAAAAACCGGAGATTTCATATATTTTTCCCGTTTGGAATAATACCGCTCCTCACCATCTATTATAATCTGCATTTCTTTCAAGTCATAGATGAGCGTTATATCAGCAAATTCATTCATAGGGATGCGGCTGTTAAAGTGGTTTATCTTGTTCTGCGGCTCACAAATGTCATCAAGACGGCGGTTGTCAAAATGGATGCCGAAATTGGCGTGACCCTCGCCCAGCATAATGTAAAACGACGGTACATCAATCTTTGCGGTTATATCGATGCGGAGCGGCAGACGGTAGCGGCCGGGAACTTCGGTGTAATGAACGCACCGTATTCCCGGCTTGCAGTGGTTAAGAGGGTTGGCACGCGTTACCGTCATACTCAGAGCGCCGTCCCGCATCTCCGAAAGAGTATGTCCGCGGAACTTCAATAGGTTCAAGTCTATATTATGTTCAGTCATATCGCGGAATCCTCCTCTATTTCATACAGAAACTCACAGCTTTTTTTGCCACCCGAACTGGCAGCCGAAGATACGACCTCTTTTAACCGTAGTTTCACGTCAAGAGATTTTTGAAGGTTTTGCCGTGCGTGACCGCCGCAGCAACCGCAGAAAGTAGGCGAAATCTTTATCGGCTGGGATAGCTTTTTTACGAAACCGCATACGCAACCGTAATTTCCTTCCTGACCGAAGCTCCAGTAAACGGATAGAGTACCATCGGAGTTCAAACGGCATGGCGGATTATGCGGCGTTTTCAACTCATGAAGCAATTTAATCTTTTCGACCAGCGTTTTATCCTTGTATTTATGCCCAAAATCGCGGTGTGCCACAGCGGGCTTTCCCGTTGTGCAGCAACCTTGTTCCTGCATGATGGATAAGGATTGCTCCTTGGAAAGCAGCTTGTCCATTTGGTCAATGAGCGCAAAAAATCTCCTCCGGTTTTACATCTGCTTCACGGAGATCAAACTTTTCTATTGTTTCTTCCGGTATTCCTTTTTTAATCATGGTTTGCTTGATGGTTTTCATTAAATTAGGCATGGCCAACTCTCCTTCAATTCGAAAATTTCGCTCTGTACTTTACCCCCTGATCGAAAAGCACAGCGTCTGTCAACTTAATACGGAGGACGCATGTATTCGGGTCACTCTCATTTGTATGACCATTAGAATACCATGCGGCGAAAATATCGCGCAGCTTGGTCATAATTGCTAACCTTACTATTTTTTCTCCCCAAGCTCCACCAATTTTATGTAATGTGGTATATCCTCAACTTTTGGTTGTTGGAAACGAAACGCCGGATCACAGCAAGCGCAACGCCAGTATGCTTGCCCGTCTATTTCATAGCTGACGCCGTGTTTGCAGGTATTATCTCCGTGTTTTTGACAACCGTTGTCATTCTTTTCGGTAAAAATCCGTTTTACCGAATCGGGACAGGTTTGCAAATATTCCATACAGTTATACACATTTCTGATTCGCAATCCAAGTTCCACTTTTTCGGGTTTTATTTCAGAATGCCAGGGATTCCATTTATTTATATTGATTATCCTGAATGAATACGGACCTTTTTGTCTTATTAAACTTTCAGTGCGATAATAATATCCCATTTCACCACGTAACAGTCCTATAGACATGAGAGCTTCATCCATTTTATATACAAACTCCTTTTCCGCTTCCACGGGAAATGTGTCGATAAAACCTACCAAATCACTATAACCCTTGGTGTGCATATCATCTTGAAGCAGTCTGAAACTGCAATGCAAAAAGTCAATAATACAATTAATATTTTTTGTTTTATCGGCAAGCATTTTGCATAAATGCAGTAATAAGGTATCGTCAGGATAACTGATGACGATATCTTTATCTGTCGTCTTGTTATTTTTTAGACCTTCAAAGATAAATCCGTAGTCAGTTAGTTTTTGAAATAAAAAATGAGTATTTGTAACCTTTTCGTCAACTTGCGACTCGGATTTCGGACGCGGTTTTACAGAATTAAATTTTTCAATGGATGTATGAACCGAACAGTCATTTATATCACCGCATGTTAAAAGATTATACAACAGTATAAACGGACGAAACGATGCTTGTGCAGCATCTCGGCATTGCTGTGAAAAATTGCGATATTCTTCTTTTAAATATAACGGCATCCCAAATTTTTCGGGTGACTCCGCTATACCTCCGTATATCTGAAAATAAAGTGTATGAAGCCGTGAAAACGCGGCTCTTATCTCATCTTCGTTCGCGAGAAGTATAAAATCCGGATGTATCACATAATCATGTGGAACTTGGATTAACTGGTCCTGGCGTCTCTCGGCAAAATGACAAACCCAATACTTGTTTTTTATAAACCGTTATCCTTTCTTGTTTTTTCTATTATATCACACCTAATATGACAACAGTTCGTCATATTACAAATACTTTTTTGCAGTTTTTTGAGATTTTTCATTGATGATTTCCCGGATATGTTCCGGCTCCAGCACCTCGATATATTCTCCATAAGACAGGATCGTTCCATATACCCAATCGTCCTCCGGCCATGTGACTGAAACCACAAAGCTGCCGTCCGGTTGTTTCTCCGCCAAGGCCTCGTCAAACTCGTCATATACCCGATAAGTCATTTCCGGCGCGATTTTTAATTTTATAGTCACATCCGGTTTTTGATGGTTGGCAGGGGCAGGGGTCGGAGGACTTGCCAAATAGTCACGCTCCGAAAATTGCTCGTCCGCCACGGCCAGATTCCGTACCCGCGATAATTTAAACAGGCGTATATCCTGACGCATCAAGCAAAAGCCTTTTATATACCACGATTTTGACTTAAACCAAAGCTGGATCGGTTCTATACGGCGGTGCGTCATTTCGCCATAAGTACTGAAATAATCAAACTCGGCAATCCGGCGTTCTAAAATGGCGGTTTTGAAATCACTGAACGTTTTACCGTTAGCAAAACTCCAGTCGGAAAAGTCAACTTCCAACCAGCGAACGGTGTTTTTGTTGAAAATGGTGGACAGTTTTTGTAGCACTTGGTCGGTTTCCGATGTCTTAACGCTGGAAAGACCCTGTAAAGCGGACAAGATTTCGTTTTGCTCCTGTTCGCTCAAAATGGATTTATTCAAAACATAATCGGGCAGCAGACTGATACCGCCGCCTTTGCCCTTTTCCGTGTAAACGGGGATTCCGGCAAGTGAGAGCGTATCCACGTCACGGTAGATTGTGCGCTGCGACACGCCGAAACGCTCCGCCAATTCCTTAGCGGTTATAGTTTTTTTATTAAGTAGAATATAAATAATTTCAAAAAGCCGGTTTATTTGCATTTTCAACTCACCACCGGAACCATTATACCACAATAATATGACATCTGCGCGTCATATTATAAAAATTTTTTGAAAATAAAAACTACCGGAGCGTTATACCCAGCATTTTTTCATGTGTTATTTTTTATTGTTTTTATAAAGCTCCATCGCGTCCTTCACATTGATTCCGTCAATGGTCATGCCGGATATGTCGCAATCAGTTATTTGGCAATTCTGAAAGCTGCCGTTATAAAATTTACTGTTGTCAAACTCAGTATAGCGGAAATCGCTGTCAGCGATAGAATTTTCATAAAACTTGCTGTTTTCCATCCACGAGGTGTAAATAAGTGCCCCGCCGAAATCACAGTCAGTGATACGCCAATTCGTCATTTTACCGTCATAGAAGTCCAGCTTATCAGTACCAAAAAATCGGAAAGATACACCGTCCATTGAACCGTCCAATAAGGCAAAACGATAACGACTGCTATTATAAACCTCGTCATGTGGTTTCAGCATTTTGATAAATCTGTTCCACCGAGCGTCGGTATAAAAGGTGAACCCATTATCATCCGCAAATTGACGCTTTTTACCTTCCCAATCAAAACAAAAATCCTCTTTATTGCCGGCAACGTTCGGAAAATATATATTCCAACACAGAACGTCAGGATGTGTTTGTTTTAACAGTTCAAACAGATAGATATTATTATCAGGGTCGCTATACGCAAGGCAACGAATCAGCATAGCTTCCATGCCGACATAAACAAGGTTGACCGCGCCGATACATTCGCCGTTCTGCATAATTTTATAATAATACGCACAGTTTGGCATATTTAACTGATTCTCAAAATTGAAATAGAACAACAGTTTGTCCATCTCTTTGGTGCTGCTATAACAGAGTTTGATTACCTTTGTCACTTCCGGCACATCTTCCGGTGTCATAAGTTCAAGCGAGAGGTCAATACCTGTCATATCAACCATCGGCTCCGGTGGTGATTCGACAGCGATTTCCTTCACTGGCACAGACATGACCGTTTTCAGCGCTGCTTTAAGTTCTTCGGATTCGTTGCTGGTGGTTGTGTCAAGATATTTATACACGCTGTCCATATCCTGATGGTCTTTGAGCATATTGAGGAGTTGGCGTAGAATAACGCCAAGAGCGTTTAGCTGTTCGGTTTCTTTCTTTGTTTCATCCAAGTGATCGGTGAACACAGAGATAATCTTCGACAATTCCTCAGAAGTAAAAATCTCCTGTATGGACGGAATAGATAGCCGTAGTTTACGCAACAGCACAATCTGCTTGATCTTAAGCAGGTTTTCTTCGTCGTAATAACGGTAGTCGTTCTCAGCGCGGGTGCTTTGGAGTATGCCCGTGCTTTCCCAATAATGCAATGAGCGGTGGGAAATTCCGAATTTGTTTGTGACATCGCCGATTTTCATTAATGAATTTAAATTCATTTGCATAATAAAGACACTTCCTTTGCGTTTTTATTCAGTATAAAACCTTACGCAAGGTAAGGGTCAAGGGGTTTCATCATATTATTTATGTTCATTATATTTTATTTGTAAATCGTGATATTTAAACAGAGTATCAATCAAGCCGCAGTCGATGGTTTCCCATGCGTGGCGTGGATAAGAAGGGCAAAGTTTATATTCCTTGCTGTCATAATTCACAGGGACGGTAAAGATTTTATTTTTACCGCCCTTTGTGCATATAAGGCATCCGCTACATGGCTTGCAGATGTTTATAAAATGCCGTTTCATACCATCGTCGAGATTGTCGAAATCCTCAAGCATTGCTTTTTCGCCGATGCCGTTGATCGTTCCGAAAGAGAACTGCCAATATTTCCGCAAATTATATCCGATGTGAAACCCGCCGATTTCATTCTTGAAGTAAACATTAAAAACCAAATCTGTCGACCCAAGGCTGAGATTGATTTCATGCGTGTATCCTCTTTTAAGACACCGGTTCTTTAATTCGATAAGTAGACCGTTCAAGCCGTTGTACGGCGGCATCATCGTACAGCCTGTAAGCGTAATCGTCACTCCTGGTGCTTGTTATGAGTCCCAGGTCCTCGTAATAACAGAGTGTACGGGCAGATATATCGTATTTAACTGATACATCTCTGATTTTAATTAATTCATTCATGAAATGTCCTCCTAACCGTTGGTATAAGCATAGTATAAACTGTTCCCCATCGGCAGAGTCAAGTAGTTTTTAAATATTTTTTATCTTCCATTCGTTTTCACAAAGTGTCCTTATATATTTAAAATCATCTGGTGGCAAGTTTATGAAGTCGAAAGTTTTCCATCTGCAGCTTTTGTATTGTTTTCCATCGACCCGATAACATACGGTCTTTTCACACTCGTGCTTATTTTTACAATCGTCCCTGCAAGTGTTTTGGCATATAACGGATTTAATTGATTGAGGCATATTTTCAACAAACTGCGCGTATTTCCCCAAATTATAAAGCCGTATTTGCAACGTGACTTCTTTTTCAACCCAATATTTATATTGAATACAATAATACCATGTCGTAAGCTTTTTCTTCTTTTGATATGAAATGCGATAAAATCCTTCGTAAAACGGAGTATATCCTTTTTCACTCATAAATGAGTTGAAAAATTCAATGACCGCAGTCTGATCACCAAGCATCGCTTCGTAATCGTTAAAATCCGTTCCCGGCAATATATCCGATGTATCTTCAAAGCATCTCGGACTGAGACGCTGCAGTTGATACCGGTTACCGTGTTTATTTAGTTGCGTCATTCTTTTGCCCAAAGCCATAATAACGTGCATTATGTTTTTATTATCAATATAGTCGACCGTAAAAATCGGATCTATAATTTTTTTCTTATCGATACCGGTTAAATGAAAACCATAATTTGATAACTTATTAAGTAACGGCAATGGATTTGTTACGCCAAATTTCTTTGTATTGATTAAAAACTTTTTCGTATTAACCCGTATTTTATTATCCAGCTCGCCGCACATTCCCAAAAAAATAATTATCCACGAAAGATAATGTGACTTCGTTTTATCCGCGCCTTTTTCTTCGTCTATTTTAAATAACGGCAAATCAAAACCGCCGGGATCAGCCATCATGTCGGTATATATTTGAATATAAAGTTGATAAAGCTGTTTATACGCGGATATAAAGTCTTCCCGATTTATATTATTTAGAAAATCATCATGGATGATCATTTCATCTCTTGCATTTTTCAGTTGATTAAATAAATTACGGATATAGAGCTGTTCGTAATAAATTATTTCCATATTATGCTTCACCTCTTCCTTTGAGAAATATATCATTTATGAAACTTAAAAAGAAATTAAATTATCTGCGAGCCGTCGTCTATCAATCTTCATGTAGTTTCGATGTTCGTCAAAAGCAAGTTGATACAGTCCTTCTATAAGATTGTAGAATGATTTTTGTCCCGCGGAGCTGACGGCGGCCGTATCGTCCGAAACAAAAACGGGGAATGTGTTGAGATAATAATCCGTCGCTCTTTGCTCAAGGTTGGCATATATCTTGAATGTATCTGGCATATGACTCGTTCCTTTCATTAATTGAGTTGTATTATTTTTTTACGCCTAACTCCACAAGCTTGATATAATGAGGAATATCTTCAATGATGGCTTCCGTTTCATAAGCAGGGTGGCAGCAGATACATTTATGCCGCTCGACTCCTTCATATACATATGTGTGTTTGATATTACAATTTTCTCTACCGCATCCGTAAAACGAAGTGCGGAATATTTCTTTTATTCTCCGGCGCTTTCGCGATATCCTGATAAATCTGCTGTAACAAATCTTAATATTGGATAAACGCCGAAATAAATTCGACGTTATCCAATCCTTTAAGATTCTTTTCGGGAATAACGATATCTTCCGGTACGGGAACGATCATTTTCGCTGCTTTACAGGCAAGCTTTTTTATATAGTTTATGACTTCATATGATGTGTCCATATCAACTTTCTAAAATACTATCGAATATCTCCTGATCCATCTTCTTCAATCGCTCCACATGCGCGGCGACTTTTTTACGGACAACGCGGTCATGAAGCATAGAAAAATCGGTAATCGACGGATCGACGCATTTAGCCAAATCAATCCGTGTGTAGTTCGCTGCGGGAATGCTTTCACCCAACCGTTCAATAGCAGATTTGATTTTTGTATTTATTAATTCCGGGCATTGCTCATTTAATTTGCTAAGATAGCTGTGAAGGTAACTGCGGTAATGGTTAAGTAATAACAAGCCGCATGGGCTGAGAAGTAAGTCGCAATAACCCATATCGCATCCTTCATCCCAGCAAAAGTCATCCCTGAGCCAGTTGATCATCTCATCGAAGGATGCGGAATTGTTATAAATCATCTGATCGTATTGCGTTCCTGTTTTCATATCATTATACATTTTAGCGGTTTCTTTTAAATATTGATACGCTTGCGTTCCGTTTAAACGCTCGCCGGTCTTTTCGCCGATGACGACGATCCCATAACATTTATCGTACCAATCTTCGGTATAATAATATTTTTCATTATCATATCCCTCCGGCGTACCTTCCGGAGACCAATAGGCACGCATATACATACCTTTTCCGTCATTATAATAACCTGTGATAAGGCAAGTGAAGTTTTGCTGTGTAAATCCAAAACCGACGACCGGGTGTCCGTTGTCGATGGAATCCTTGATCTTTTTGATATAAAATTCTTTGGAATATTTACGTGGACTTTTTGATATATCCTTTTCATAAATATATTCGCTTTCATACCCCAACGCCGCAAAAGTTCGCTTCGGTATCTCACTTATAATACTGACTTCATCGCATGTCAATCCGTTTTTCCACGGAAAGCAAAATGCTGTCCCGCTCAATGAAAACAGTTCGTCAGCTTCGATAGGATCATTTAAAAAATCCATTAAACGCATAACTGAGCCGATATAACATACCGCTGATGGGTTGCCATATCCCATGAACGGAATACCAGACAATACATTTTCGGTAAGGTTTTTAGTTTGTAACTGTCCCTCTGCCATATTCAATATCTCCGGTTTTTTCGGACTATAACTTTCAGGAGCATCGATAAATTCTTTTATGCTTTCTGCGATTTCCAACTCGAACGCACGGCATTTTCTTAATGCATCCAGCGCGAAAGCTCGTTTTTCATGATTGGAAGCGTCCCGCATGGGATTCCAGTCACCATCCATTGTTAGCGTTGCAGCGTCACTGGAAACATTTTTCAGCTGCTCACATATTTCAATGGCTTTTTGCAAGTGTTCGTTATTGATTTGTTTGTTCCAATGCTTTAGAAATCGTAATAATTGCAGACGATTTTCGTACAGCGCAATGAAATGTGGGAATATCGGCGATATGTTGAAAAACTGCTCGCGGTTTTCTTTTTCCATTTCCTCGATCTGGCGTATCCATTCATCATAAATGGCTTGACCATATCCAAAATGCACCCGTACAAAATCCATTTCGGGGTTTGGTTCCACTTGCGTCAGCATACGGTATCCTTCCGCGAGGGCTTGTCTATAAACAACTTCGTTTTTAAGCCTATCACCGTCGGGTTGAATTAATGTGATACTGCCGGTCTGTCCACGAACCGATTTAAAAATATCATTTTTATTAAGCCGTTTAACAAGGGAGTCAAACTCGATGGGGTTATTGAGGTCGTAAGAGCAATTCAACATATCGTTCCCGTGTTCGAATTTATATCCAAGCAGAATATTTCCGTCGTCTTTATATCCCCAAATCAAATAATCAAAGGGTTCACCGCTTGCGTTGATATGAATGGAGTTCCCACTGTAAAGTTGATCTTTTATAATTATGGCGATTTCATCTTCTGAATAGTCATTTACATTCAAGTTGTATGATGAAAAGCCATACATCGCCATACTGAGAAAATTATCACCCATATCATAAAACAATCCGAACGCATGGCCTGTCAGCACATTGTGGATAGCGTATTCAATGTCGTCGTTGATTAACGCGCCGGTTTCTTCGCCGTGTGGATTAACGTCGCGCCGTTCGGTTTTGTCATATAAAAGACCAAGTGCGGAATACACAGCCGGTTCGACATTGGAGAACGGCCATTTTTCGCCGGTGAACGAAGCGATTTTTTCTTTCGGTGTTATAATACATTCGGACGGCAGTTGCTGGTTCTTTCCGCTGTGTAATGCACTTTCCACCATGTTCAATATTACCGGTTTTACGGGACTATAACTTTCGGGAATTTGGTTCGGTTTATTTATTGGTTTAATCATTTGTTATTCCTTCCAATTATCAAGTATTTCTTTTACAATCTTATGCACTTGATATTCCATTTCTTTGCACTTGCACAGCGCATCGACGAATTTTTTGCGCGTCTCTTCGGTCATTGTGCTCTGATCGAAATTATGACATAGCTCTTCATATGGTACAACACTTTGCAGCGTATCGAACATATCCTTGTATATCGATGAAACAGCCAACAGTTTTATTTTGTTTACACCCATGAGTAATCCGGCGCTTTCGTTCAGGTATATATATGCCGCTCGTCGAGCATCAATCAAATTGAAGATAATATTGTTAATAACACCGTTACCATCACCCCTAAAATCAGAATTATATTTGTTATTTTTAAATCCTGTAATCATCTGCTCATAAGCACCATAACCGAACTTGTCGTGGGGCACGAACATTTTAAGGCATGTTTCAAGCGAGATTTTTAACGCATCTAACGCAGGCGTTGGTTTACAGGGTTTATCAAAAAATATATTCCATTCGGAATTTTTCGGGTATCTATCGAGAAGAACATAACGGTTTTCAGTAAAAAACATTTCATTATTTTCTGAAGCCATCCAGTCAAAATATGTCCGGCCGAAGTATTTCATACCGTCTGTTGTAGCTTCATATCCCAATAAAATGCTCCATTCCGGGAGTAATTTGCCCCCTAAAATTAAGACCGGTATGCCTGCGTCGATAGATTTTACAAATTGTTTTTCGCCGGCATCTTTATTGTCAATCGAATATGAATCGATCCCATAAAAACGGTTCGCATTACCGCGTGTACCCAACCCTAAGTGAGCGTCTATGATATCTAGTATACTGGAGCCGGGGTCCCATCCATATATCATGCTTGCGCGGTAACAGGAACCGGACAGTCCTATAACCTGCTCGTATGATGTTTTAATACCCAATGTGTTCAGCAACAACGTCATACAGTCGCTATAAGTACAGTTGCGCCACGGAATATCCTCTCCGAGAAGAGGAACACCGTCAATGTAAGTTAAGTTTCCATCTGTAATAACTCTACTTTTCTTCTGCTCAAACAAGCTTATAATTTCTGGCTTTTTAGGACTATAACTTTCAGGTATCTGATTCGGCATTTTTTATGGTTCATTCATAATTATTACTCCTTATCTTTTACAGCGTGCAAAGTGTACATTTCAGGATAATTCGTTTCCGAGCCATAAACTTTATCCTGCGGATATGTTTCTATGCCCATTCCGGCTATACACAAGCCGTTCTCTTCAAGAAACGCTGCTGCTCCGGCTCTTTCCCATGATTTTTCCATCGCTTCCATCACCAATTCATCAAAGTTTTCCGCGTTCCATGAAACTTTTAGATATCTTCCTGTAGGAATTGTTATAGATGCGTATATTTCATCCTGACCGTTTATATCGGTCACTTCTTTACCAAACAGTAAATCTCCGTTAGCCCAAACAGCGCGCTTGATTTCCGGTTGTTTTACGTTAATTACATTTTCTTGTAATGTTATTTTGTCACCGCTATATAGATCAAATTTTGAACCAAGCGCGACAGAACCTGTTTGGCGGCATTTTTCATAACTCAAACCAACCACTTTGATTTCTTCATCCAGCGTTATCAATGTGACAGTGTTAAAGCGGACAAACGGTTTTATCGGCAGGACAGTTTTTTGCTTTTCTTCTATTTCGCACAAAATTTCCGGTTTCACAGGACTATAGCTCTCCGGTGTTTGATTCGGCTTTTTCATTGATTCACTCATTTGTAGTACCTTTCCCTTTGTTTTCGATATCAACTTTTTTAACAGGCGATAAATTTGTCCATAATTTTTGTTCGCAAAAATTAAGCCAATCGTGTTCATCCGGATCATCATCAAATATAAGTTCGGCATTCCAGCCGAAAAGATCATAATTTTGAGTATAACCCCAGTTTTTATAAATATCTATCATTGAATATCCTTGACCATATATACCTTTTGCAACTAAAGTTTCGGGGAGAAGACGTGCAGTAAATCCTCTGGGCACAGGAGTATCCATCGGGACAAACTTACCAATAATATAAGCGAAAGTACCATCTTCATTTGTATAATTACCGGTCCAAGCCATGAACGATTTTGGGATAATATACGGAAGTTTCTGTATAGTATCAAATGAACCGTCTTCAAGTATAGTCTCCCATATTTCCTTATCCTTTCCTTTGAGAAATCCGCCACGTCCACCGAGGCGTGTTTCGCGTCCGATTAATTTCATTTGCGGCATCTTTAAAATTTCCACTTCATTGACATTCGCACGCATATCTTCGATGCTTTTTATTTTGATTTCACTCGCTTTTTTCATCATGTTCACAATCTCGGGTGTTTTAGGGTGATAGCTTTCCGGGGTTGTGGTTCGGTTTTTATTCGGTTTGCTCATTTTATTTCTCCTCCTTTGTCCCTAATCGGAAACCAAACCTCAAATCGGAAGCGATTATTATCAAATTCGTAGTTATAACTTTCAATAAACATAATTGGACTGGGAGGAGCGTTATATTTTATATATCCGTCTGGTAATTGAAGTTCACTCCCATGCGCATAACCAACAATACGCCCGACCTGTTGTTCGGCTTCATCAATTGACGGCATCCATTCATGCGTAACTACTATAAAGTCAGCAGCAGGAAAATTGGCTAAAAACATTCCTTCCGGAGTTTCCGAAACATCCGAAACAACCCCGCCTATAAGATAATTATAATATCCAGTATCTGATTGACAGAACACGCCGAGAAATGTTGATTTTTCCGTTCTTAGAAATTCAACAATATTTCTTGCATTTGAATTGAGAAACACATTCCAGCAAGCACCCCAATCGCCAACGGTTCCGTTGGGTGTTTTATTTTCAATACCAAGCACTTGATACTGCTCGCGGTGAGCCTGATACACTTCTATTGCCGGAATTTCTGGAGACAACTCCGTTATCTTTTGTACCATGCTCATAATCAGTGGTTTTGTCGGGCTATAACTCTCTGGAATTTGATTTGGCTTTTTAATAGGTTCGCTCATCGTTTTTTCTCTCCTTTTAATTTGGATGAGTCCATTTTATCAGGCTTTCACACTTCTTGTATTATCATTTTGTCTCAAAATTTACGGGACAATACATCCGGATTTTTGGGTTTTCGAAGCTCTCTTTCGCATCGTAAACCGAGAAAATATCTCGTTTATCGGCGATCATGCCATTATCGTGAGCAAAGGAAAGCAGCAGATTGGCATACCGGTCATAGTCACCCATAACACTGCTTGTCAGCATGAGATAACTTCCTTTATTAGTGGTCATGTTTTCAACATTATCAACATCCTTGATCCGCAGCTCGGAATTGATTTTTACGCCGCAGACGCAGGAATATATTTCTTTACGCAGATAAAATTCTTTCGATGTTTTAACTATGTACGGATAATTCTCCGATAAGTAATCGATCACGGTTTTGGATGCGATCTTTTCTGCGTTATATCCTTTGGCTTTTGTTATGATAAAGCATAGTCCGGGATCGTTTATCAAGGTGATTTTCGTTTCGTCCGCGCGTTTTTTGATGGGGAGGTATAACTTTAATTTTAACGGGCTACCGCCCTTTAATATGTATTCTTCGTAATACGGATCGTTAGTGTATTCAAACATACTGTTCTGCAGCCAAGTGTGGTACAGATAATTCCAAGCGGCATTGATTTTATCCTCGTCGTTTTTAACGGTCGATGAGGCGAATGTGGCGGTAAACGGTGCGGTTATTTTAGATAATTTATAACCGTAATCTTTCAATACGGTATAATCCTGATCTACATCTGTCAGATACAATTCATAACAAAACCGGCTGCCGTTCTGTTTACCGTTTCTGCCGAAGATTCGTCCGTTATAATCGGGAAACAGTTTTAGAAAAGTGTTTATCGCCTTATTTTCAATATATTTTATGCTCGAATGATAAAACCGGAGACAGACCGTTTGAGGGATGGTTTTGCTTGTCAATGTTACCGCGCCGCAGAATGCGGCGTTTTGTACGGGTTCGCCGTCATACGGCGGATAAAAATAATACATATCGCCGTCTTTATATTTAAGCGGCGTCATGCCGAGTGTTTGTTTCACTGCCCGGCAGAAGGTCTGCTGAGAAGAATAACCGCATTGGTATGCGATATCCGCAAGCGGGGAGCACGAAGCTTTGATCAACGCCAGAGCATTTGACAGCCGCCGTTTGCGGATATATTCTTTTACAGAGTGTCCGGTCAGATTGTAAAAATCCCGATATAATTGTGCATGTGAAACATAACCGGCGCGGGAAAGCGATCCGGCGTCCAGCTCAGACGGCAGATTATTTTCAATGTACTTAAAAAGGCTGTTCAATTAACTTTCCCCCGTGATTAATCCGGCAATTTTATATTTCTATTCTTGATAATAAAGTATAAAAACAAAATCAATTATTTTTATATTAGCATGATTTTATAAAAAAAGCAATCAACGTTTAAATTACGTTAATTGCTTTAGAGTTAAAAATATATGTTTATAATTTTACTTTTATTTCTGCAAAAGCGATTTCACGGTAGATAATGTCCATTAATGAATTAAAATCATCGTCGGTTATTACGCAATTTAAAATTACCGCACAGCATCTGGCATTTGCGGTATTCTTTACCGTGATAAACAAATACATATTCACCGTGTCCCATAAATTTACCACCGTCGGGAGTACAGCGTTGACAGGGCTTTCCGTTCAGGATATTATTTCGGATGTTTTCACTGTATTCATCCAATTTATCAAAGGTATTCCAGTTTTTTATGCGTAGCTGAACGCCGCCGAAATTGCGTGTACATATGATAACAGCGTCTTTGCCACCTTTAATAATAAAATGTACGGTATATCCTTTTGGTTCGACGGAATCTTTAGGATGCCATTGCGCCGTAGCTTTGTATCGTAATTTATTCGAAATAAAAGCATTAAATATCGCTGTGGTGATTTTTTTCCCGACAGGGTCATCAATGGTGTTAATTATCTCTTCCGGCGCAACTTCGAGCTTCAATGCGCTCGGGAGCATGGTACGATGTGTAAGCATGTTATTTGGCCTCCGGCAGATATTCATTTAATATCCGCACGACCTCGTCCAATACTTCTCCGGCCTTGCGGAGTTCGGCGGCAATTTTTACGCGGTTTTCTTTATTGCGCAAGGCTTCATATTTTACATTAAATCCTCCGCTGAGGTCTTCGAGTTCCTTCCATGTTTGTCCGGGACCGTTGCTCAATTTTTTGTATTGCGCAGTTATTTTTTGATACATTTCCGTGTATTCAGGATATACCTCGGCAAATCGCCTTATGAAATCCGGTTCAACACCGGCGTTCGCGGCGTTTGATGACAAATTACATATATAGCAGGTATAATTGCCCCACAGGCTAATATCATCGTCATAACGACCGTTTTCTATATCATCCGCCCACGCGCGGAACGCCATCGCACCGAAACACACGCCGTCCTGTTCGGGGAGCGTGAGCCAATGTTTCATTTTAAAGACTGCATTTTTTAAAATATCATTAATTGGAACATCGTATTTCTTTTCACCTACAAAAATCCAATCTTGATTTATTATGTTTGTTGTTTCGTATTTTTTGATTTTGTTCGGATCATTTAAATGAACCAATAATGTTTTACCGTTGTCTTCGTATCCCACAATTAAAAATTGGTTACATTCTTCGCTCCCCGCTTTTATTCCTTGCCTTACATCTTCCGTAGCTATGACGGGAACGCCATTATCAATATAAGCCATCAACGTTTGCAAATACATTGTTTTGTTTGCGTTTATCTGCTCGGCGGTGATATATGTATATTCATAACCTATCGCATCGAAAACATGCTTGACATGTTTAGGACCGACGAGATACTGTGACGCATTGTCGCGGTATAACGCATTATTTTTATTATATATCTGTGTCACGCTGTCGCCGGTAATCCCGACGAAGACCCAATAACCGATATCCGGTCGCCCCGATCTTTCCATAAGGAACGCCATGCAATCGGCAAATGTATAATTTTCACCTTTTCCTCCATCAACGATTTCGCGGATATCCGGGAGTATGTTGTTGCTTTGCCTTGTAACCATTCTAATTACTCCTTTTTTTATATTTTTCTTTAACGGCATTTTTAATTGTGAAACAGAAATATTTTTAAAGAATACTTTATATTCACCCTGCCGTGTATTGACCATGATTTCATGTGGAATTTGCTGTGTTAAAACCATTTTCATATACGGAAAGTTTATCCCGCAATAACGTACTTCATCATTTAATATAACAGCAAAATGTTTTGCACCGATAATCCATGTCAACCGGTTATAATCGGGTATGTTTATCTTACCAAGTTGCGGATAATTATATTTATTTTTAATTATTGGTTGCGTAAATGCTATTGCTTCTCTATATAACCAAGTATGGGAATTATCGTCCATATTTACGCCGTAATATTCATCACCATATTCAAAAAGAACGCATGGAATCCCTCGTCCTGCACCGCTGTATTGCGGCATTTTTTCATCATCTATTCGGAAATCAATATCTACCCGTAATGGATAGTGTACTGTTATGCCCGTTGGTATGCTTTTACCTGGTTGCATATGTACAATTTCATCATCAATAGAAAATTCTTTTGTCCACAGAATTGGATTAAGTTTTTCGATTTCATCTACCGTAATATTTTTGATTTGTTCATTAGATTCATAAAGTGAGACTTCTGGCATTCGTTTTTTTACCGCAAGGAATATATTAACCTTTTCCCGTTTCTCATCCGGTGACAACACAGATTCTAGTAACGATTCGTGACGCAGATTACCGTCGTGTTGATAATCCACTTTATAATATAAGTTATTATCGAGACTTTTCATCATATTAAAGTGGAATGCCCCAATATCTTCATCTACAAATACACTGCCAACAGCAAATAATCCTCCATTAAAAATAATATCAATATATGGACTGTCATTTATAAAATTATTATCTATCCTACGAATTATAATCGTATCGTCTTTATTGTCCTGATACTCGAATAATTCGTGGCTACCCGGAAGACTGCGAGGTATATTATGTAATTCCATCCAATCGGTAAAACCTTCTACATCGGACAGACTGTTATCTTTTTGTTTGGAAGACAGCATTCGCATTTGCGGAAGCTCTATGATAAATACTTCAATTTCATTTTTTAGTTTTTCTGATACAGCTGAAAGTCCCTCATATGTTACCGGTTTATGTTCTTCTAGTACCTCCAACTGCTTGTCCATTTCTTCATAAAGCAGAGGTAGAGATGATATCTTTTTGATGCCATTTTTTAGCATCGTTTGCAAAAACTCATTTGTTATGCGTTTCATTTCAGAAAGTGCGTTAATTTCATCTTCGATGGCGTTTATCCGGTTAACGAATGTTTCAACGACAACACTCATATCATGACTTTCATATATCCGGATTATATCCTTAATTGGAATTTGCATTTTACGAAGCACAATAATTTGCTTCAGCCGTTCGATGTTTTCGTCATCAAAATAACGATACTTTTCAAATTTAGGACGGATGCTTTGTATAAGACTCATTTGTTCATAGTAACGGAGACTGCGCGAAGATATATCAAGCTGAGCTGTTATATCGGTTATCTTTATTAATGCCATAAATATACCTGCAATCCATATATGATAGAACCATTATACCACTTGACTGTGCGTCAATGTCAAGTATTAATTATAGCTTTTATATCTAAAATCCGAGATAACAGATCATCGTGACCGACAAGCATAATCGAGAACGATATATTTATTAGCATTTATGCAAATAAATCAAAATACCCAGGTCGCTCATCTAATTCTACAGGCATTTTGTTCCACTTATTCCTTTATCCCCGAATAAACACATTCGCCGACGGATTCATAGGTGTCTTGAGACATTCTACACTACTCCCTGAGTTAAAATCTGTCTCATATTTATATCGTTATTAAAAGTACTTCTTACGCCATACGAACAAGGAAGTTTAGGTAAAAAATACTGTATAATATATAAATATCAAATTCTTTAAGCTTAATGTTATTAATTCCATTTTTAATATCGTTAACACAGACTCAAAAAACTTGTAATCTAAAACAACATTTAAGATAAAAAGCTCGATTTTTAATAAAGTTTTTTTGTTGAGTTTTGGAAAACATTATGATATAGTAATAACAACATCTATGTTAGCTATAGTTGCATCAGTTGCGGTTGACATTTGGAAAACGTATAGCGATTTCAGAAGGTAAGATGCAACGATTTTATATTATAATATAATTGTAATGTAAGTTGAAAAAAGCTTTTCATCCTGTGGTGATTGCGATTGCCGCCATTGCACTGTAGATACTCATATGTCTGATTTTGATCTGGGTAAATACAATTTAGGCTTGACAGCAGATGAAGTCACCCGTGCTGTGATCCCTTATTGCGGTGAAGAACGTTATAACCGTAAAAAGGGAAGTAATTATGAGTACAATTTTTAAAATTCGCATATGTTATTTATCGCAATTCTCAACATATGCCAGATAATCGTCGAAAAGGTTATTATATATGCATAAATCAAGCTATATCAACGCTGTTCTTCAGTATATTGAACAAAATATTATGTCGGAAATTGCCATCGGTAGTGTTGCAAAGCGGCACTTTATCTCGCTTAGTCAGCTATATCGGGATTTTTATTCATATACAGGACATTCAATCAAGCAATATATCCGCAAGCGTAGAATTTCGAACGCTTGTGAAAAAATTAAATGTTCAGAAATTTCTCTTTCTATTATTGCTGATGAAAGCGGTTGTCAGACACAGCAAGCTTTTCATAAGCAATTTAAAAGCATTGTGGGCGTGACTCCGCTTGAATACAGACAAAGTGATACATATTTCTACTTTTACCCTTTTTCTGTTGATGAAATCAGTATTGCCGTTAAGGTTGGAAATGAAATTATACCTGAATGTACAACAACAAAATTTTACGATTCCTGTTTGATTGGCATCGAAGATAAAGCTATTGCTTCGATAAAAGAAAGTAAAGGGCGAATTTTCGGTAGAAACGGAAAGCAAATCGGAAATCAGTTCTGTTATGAAGTCATGACGGAAAATGTAGAACTATCAAGTGAGCGCAAGAATGCTTTACATTCTTGCCAAGAACAGTACAGCTGTTCTTTTGCCTCATGTGTTGTGGATTATTACGAGCAGGATATCAACGAGGGTTGGAATTACCTCTACAATACTTGGCTTTCAAAGAGTATGTTTGAACAATCCGATGTCGGATATTTTGAGGAATATCTGTTTAAAAATGGTAAGCCATACAGGTTGAAGCTATATCTTCCGGTACAAAAACGTAAATCAACACATCACATCACTGTTAAACAGTTATCCGAAATGTCTTTTGTAATTGCAAGAGAAAAATGGGATAATCCGCGTGGCGGAGAGAATGCTGAACACAAAGCTTCGGAAAAAGTGATAGCGTTTTTACAAGAGCGTTATCCGTTAATTATTCGAAGTACAAACCATTTTTATGTATGCACATATGAGAATACCTATGAATGCGGTTTGGAATGCAGTGACACATTTAAATTAACTCAAGATAGCGAATTAGAAATTTTACACATTGCCACGGGACAATATGCAGTTATGTCGGACGATTGTTTTGGTGATATTCATGTCGGTGGAGATAAGATCGATTTGTGGCTGACAAACAATAGTATCGCTCATGAGAATGAACCGGTTTTCGCGGTTTATGAAACTTTAAACGGTAAATATGATGCCGATAACATTATAATGAAATTATATAAACGCATAAAAATGACAAAAACGGATAACTCAAACGCCAAAAATAGTATTAAAATACAACCATTATAAAAAGGAGCGTGAAATTATGAGCGAACCTGCAAGAAAACCGAATCAAAATCCTGAAAGCTATTCACCGAAAGATAAGCCGGAGATCATAAACTTGCTCGAGCAGAGAACGAGTAAAGTTGTTATTGATGGAAACATCACTTACATTGACGGTGTTACTCCCCTCGGAGAGAATATTTCGTGGCGTAATTGTACTTATAGCGACTGCATGACTTTACTGCTGCACACATTGGGTGTTAAAACGACATACGAACAGGTTATAGGACTGTCCGGTTCTTGTTACCGCGCAAGCATGATATATGGATGGGATCCCGGCTCCAGTATATTAGATATCATAGACGCTCACCTGGGGTTGGGTACACGCGGGAACGCGAACCGTTTTTATGGAATCGATTCATATTCGATTGACAATAAAGATGCCAGCGAAAAACAAGTCGTAAAATCTATCAACGCAGGCATACCGGTCTTAATTTTAGGGGGCAAATTACTCCCGGAATGGAGCATTTTATTGGGATATGAAGCAACGGCAGAAGGTATGAAATACTTCGGTCGGACATATTTTGACTGTATTGCATCAGAAAATAATGAAATGTTTTTTACTGAAAACCATTATGTTCTTCTCGATAGATACCCGAACAATGCCGAATGGAATATATTTTTTGATAAACCCTGTAAGCCAACGCACGCGTTGGATGCGTTAAAAATCTCACTTGAAACATGCCGTAAAATGTTCGTACCCCATGACAAGTTCGGTTATGGTGCTTATGAGCAGATGATTACAGGATTTAAAAATAACGAATATAATTCTGATTTTAGGGGTGATGGTAACGGCGTTATTAACAATATTATCTTCAATTTGATCGATGCTCGACGAGCAGCATATATATACCTGAACGCAAGTGCTGGATTACTCATGGGTGAAAACAAAATAAAACTGTTGGCTGTTTCAGCGATATACAAAGATATGTTCGATACATTGCAAAGTGTCATTCCATATGAAAAGTTATGTCATAATTTCGATCAGAGCACAATGACCGAAGAGACACGCGAAAAATTTATAAATGCACTACGCAAGTGTAAAGAATTTGAATACAAAGCGCAGGAGATAGTAAAAGAAATACTTGAGAATTGGGAGGAATTTTAATGAACGAACCCGCTAAGAAAATAGAGCAAAACACTGAAAGCTACTTTCCAAAGGAAAAACCAGCGATATTGAATTTGGTACAAAAAATAATGGAATCAACCCCACAAATTCCGGCTATTGAGATATACCAGGCACATCGTGAACCTTACCAAGTTCTCGGTATAGAAAATAAAACGCTTAACGGAACTGTTGGTGATTGGGGTGTATGCTGGAACCAATTTTTTAAATCGGGCGGACACGATAAAATCAAGCCTTTTTTAACGGAACAACCGCTTCTTGGCGTGTTTTGCCAATCCGAACCGGGATATTATAATTATCTGATCGGTGGAGTTGTCTCTGGAGTTACAGATATACCGGAAGATATGTTTGTGGCAGAATTCCCCGCAACAGATTATATAGTAGTTACAAACGAATGGATGAAATCAATTGATGAAGCTGAGCAACAAGTCGGACGCATTGTCGGATACGCACACGGAAATGAATTACAGCTTCCAGACGGATATGTAAAATACAATGGTCCTCCCAGTAAACTTATGTTCATTGAGAGTTATAACTATGATTTTAAAAACAACCGATTCAGATTCGAAGTTTGGCTTCCTGTCAAAATGCTAAAAGGAGAATAAAATCATGAGCGAACCCGCTAAAAAAATCAACCCTACCCCAGAAAGCTATTCTCCAAAAGTTAAACCATCAATTTTATCAATGGCACAATATGCAGCTTTCTCATCCGATACCATATCTGACCCGTTTTCAGGTGGTGAACCGCCGCATACAACCAATAAAATTCAAGATTACCGCCGTTTAGGAAACTGGGAAAATTATTTTCTTTGTTCCGCTATTTGTTCAGTGGGTAAGAAGCTCGGTTCGGATATCGACGATTTTCATTTTTACGCGAACTTCACCGGTGATAATTTTACTTATCTGTATGCTGCAGAAAAAGGCAATCCGAACAATGTACAATGCGACAGCGGTGTTACCAACTACTTTTTTGTTCCGCAATTTGTAAAAAAGGCGTATACCGCTATAGGATATGATTGTATTTATCTTTCAAACTCGCAGATTAAAAAGGATTTTCGAGCGGTAATGAACGCTATTAAGGCGTCAATTGATAAGGGCATTCCTGTTCTGGCTTGGGGTATGGGGAACGTAACCACACGTAGCGGTAACTATTATGATCCTCTACCAGAAGGTTGCTTGATTGGCGGTTACGATGAAAATGATGTGTTGTATGTCAATCTATACCCCGGTCCGGAACGTCTACCGGAAGGTTCTGTGGATGAATATGGTTATTCAACAATCACAAAGGGACTTGACACTACAAACGGCTTATTTTTCGTTGGTGAAAAATTAAAACAATTTGATATGCAGCAAGTTTATAAAAGTACGATTGAATCAATCCCAGCTTTTTTGACGTTATTACCCTCAGAGAGCTATCTGGGTGGTAAGTATGCTTTTGGTAAAAAGGCTTTCGAAATTTGGGCTGATACACTTGTTACGGATTTGTATTTTGAAAATAAAACAGATGACGAGCTTGGCGGCATCTGTTGGAATTTACACTGCGCGCCTTATTGCTGCGTTTGCACAAGCTCAGCATATGACTTTTTCAAAGGTGTGGTTGAACAGTATCCTGATTTGACCATGGCGGTAAGATTGTTGCCTCTCTACAAAAAGATGCAGGATTACAGGCAGGAAATTTGGAATTTACATGGAGATTTCTTCCCACCGATGGGCAAGTTCCGCACCCATGAGTTTCGAGCGCAAATCGCAGAGATTCTGCGAAAGATGGGCAGCGTCTGCGATGAGATCTTAAACGTTTTCGAGATATAATAAATATTTAATAAGAGGAATAATCATGTTATCACAAATAGGTTTAAGAAAAGATTTTGACAATGTGTCGCAAAGGATCATGTACCACTATATTGTCACACAACCGAAATTTGTGCCGATAAAATCCGATATTGCGGACGAGTTCTCTCAAAAGCAGATGTATGACTTTTTATTGGATCTGTATATATTAATATATAATGATCCGGGTTTTATCGGGATGAACATCGAAGCCGATGAAACGGAGGACAGACCGGCAAAATACCGCGAACCGTTCCATGAAAAAACATATGTTGAAGTCAGAAATTTCAGGCGTAAAAATGTCAAAAAATTTGAAGACTTGATCGATAAATTATTACTTTTAGGAGAAATAGGCGAAGCACAATGCGGAAAGCTTGTTGTGGCTAAAGAACCCTTGGGCTATAGTACAATAAAGTTTAATTCCTTAATAAAAGCATTGTCAATTATAGGATTACAGACAGAAGTAACAGATGATATGCTTTTAATAAGCTCAAATAAATATCCCGAACTGTCTCGATGATGGAAATTATTGTCTTTGATTGCGGTCGAAGAAGCGAAGTATTATAAAAATCACAAAGATGAATACCAAAGTAAAAAAATTGACTCCACCAGTTATGCTAAGTCCGAATGCTTAAAAAATCAAATTTTTAAAAGGGCAATTTATGACAGAAAATACGACTATGTTTCCGATATAGCAAACGAGTTGGTGGAAACGGAAAATTTCGATAAATTAAAAGCATTGACAAAAGATTATAAAAAAAGATTCGGTTGTGGCTATAATGTTACATCTGATCTTCATTTATTAGCTTTGCTGTATTTTTCAAAATTGTATGAGGACGGTGAAAACAACTTCCAGTTAAATTTCAATTTTTCATATTGTTCTGTAGGTTATGAGCCTATATCTTATAATTTTATCAAATCCGATGCATTTAAGGTTTTGCACTTGAACTTTGATAAAATGCCGGAACATCTTTAGGATTTTGTATATAAACATTCCGGCAAATGTATGGCATGTAGGTTTTGTAATCAGATGAATCCCAAATTGTCGTTTAAATATATAACATCCGTTTATAAAGGAAATCCGGTTAACTTATGCCATATATTAAAGCAGCTAACAGTTAAACAGCTCGACGACGAAACGGTAACTAATATTATTGATTTATATACCTGGGTAGAAAATAATTTTATAAAGATTTAACGAACAGAAACATAATAAATATTAAAGGGGATCAAGATGAGCGAACCCGCAAAGAAAATTGAACAGGTCCCCGAAAGTTATTCTCCGAAGGACAAGCCGGAGATAATAAGAATGACAGAGGGACAGTCGCAATCTAAAAATCTAACCGAAAATGTATTGAATGGTATTCCGTTTATGGGATACGGCAACCCGTCGGCAGTGTGTTACCTTGGTTCTGTCATGTTGTTGATGGATTATCTGAACGACCCGATTGACGCGGAGGAAGCGAAAGTTTTAACCGGTACGGCGTTTTGTTTTCCGTGGGAAATGAGTGTACCGTACGACGAGGTCAGTGTTTTGGCTGAGATTCCGCAGCGGATATTCGCGGCGTTGGGGTATGAAAGCGAATATATATATGAGACGTATATCTCTATAAATCCGCGTCAATATAACAAAGATTTTTATATAAAAAAATCAAAGATTCTATTGACGACGGACACCCGATCATCGGCTTTGGAATTACATGTCTTAATTTTTCTTGCCTTATCACCGGTTATTATAATAACGGCGAAGGCTTATATGTACGTGCCTATTGGTCGCCCGGAGATAAAGGCGTTCCGGAAGGATATGACAAGGAAATGTATTATACTACGGAAGAATGGTATGAGACATGTCACGGAATATTAATTGTCGGTGATAAAACCGGAGACCGCGTGAGCGGGGAAAAAGCATGTCAGTATATAAGGGAAACCGCGAAGATATTTAAGGAAAAAATTGAATCATCCCCAAGTAAGGCGGCATGAATAGCATGCCGTTATTTACTAAGGGACGAGAGCGTTGCTCACGTGTTACCACCCTAATTCGCCTGTTCCTCACGGAACAAGCCTTATCGGATTCACAGACGAAATTTCTGACGAAATTATCGTCGAGAAATATTTCATCGAAACCCTATCGCTGTTACGGGCGATCCCGTCGCAGCCTAACTGCAGCAGCCTGCTACATTGTTCGGTGCGCGGCTCGGAGACCATGTTCAGCAAATTTCGCTTTACCCATTCTCAGCACATTGTGATGGGATTCTCTGTAAAAGCTACGGTTGCTTACTCTTTCTCGTCAATGCCTTTGTAATATTATATTCACCACAGTATGTTGGAATATACGACTATTGCTTTTTGCATATCAGCAAAGCGTGATCTGCCATACCTGTACAGCTTTCATAGGCACACATTTGATCATAAAGCGGTTTCATCAGTTCATATCTTTCATCTGTCATATCGTTGACAATTTTCATTGTGAACATAAAATTTGTTCCGCAGTTTTTGATTTTTTTTAAGCCATACTTTGTCGCAACTTCTTCCATTTCTTCCGGCATGGTGAAGTGAAAGAGGTCCGGGCGTTCGTCGTCAGTGCATTTTTCCAGAACATATTCATTTGTCTTGGCGTTTGGGTAGATATGCCGCCAATCGTCATATACACATGCTCCGGCATACACTCCGATTTTATTTATATATGCAAAAGCAACAATTCCTCCGGATATTAAAACCCTGCGACATTCTGCAAAAACAAGCTCTCGTTCCTCCGGTGGCAAATGATACATCGGACCGAGACAGAGCACAACATCAAAGCTATCGCTTGCAATATTCACGAGATTTGTGGCATCACCTACTTGGCAGGATATGTTATCAATCTTCTTATCAAGTATTCGCTGACTGAACAATTCGATATGCGGCGGGTAAAGGTCAATCCCCAAATACTCCTTACACTTATCTGCGTAATAAAAGCCGTAATGCCCCGTGGCACAGCCAAGCTCCAACACTTTGTCGCTTTTTATGATGAATTCATCCAAATGCTTTTTTGTGTAGTAATATTCAAGGCTGTTGTGCCGTGAATACGTTTCCCGTCCATCCTCTTTTTGAACGCTGTATCTTTCATATATTTTATCTTGATTGGTTGACATTAGATTTTGCACCTCGTTCGTATACTTTATAAACTTAACTCCATCGTTCCGACTGTGTAAAATACGGTATCATACTTTTTCAAATCGATTGTTTTAAATCCGTGGCTTTCGTACCACGCTTTCAATTTTGTGTTATCGTCTATCATGCCTAATCTAATTTTCTGACAACCCAATTCTTTTGCTTTACTTTTTGAAAAATGTAAAAGTTTATTGCCTATTCCTTGATTTTGATAGTCCGGCATAACGGCAATATCATTTATGCATAATACTTCACCGCGTACAGACAGGGATAAAAAGGCAACCATTTTGTCGTTTAGCAGATAAGCATACATAATGCATCCATTGTTGCGTTCTTTCTCTAATTCTTTCAACGGGAGCCGTGTTCGTCCTCTGTAAGGACAGTTTTCCTCTGTCATTCCAAAAGCGACTGCGGAATCTTCATAGCTTGATTTCAGAACATCAAGACAATTCGGTAATAAATCTTTGGACACATCAATTATCATTTGTTTACACCCCACAATGATTCGCCTTTCTTGATATACTCAAAATATGTGTTGACAAACCCATTATGCTTTCTTCTTCTTCACAGAGCCGGACAATTTGCATAATGTTTTCCCGCTTCGTCTCATGCTTCCAAGCTTCATCCAAATTCGGAATAAGCCAACAGGGACCAATAACACCTCTGATGTCCGTATCACAAAATCCTGCAGCTTCAATTTCGTTTTTCAGTTCATCGGGCAAATGAAAATACGAACGTCCCATTCCTCGGTATCGGGACTCTGGATTTTTAATATGATCTCCTGTTTTGATTTCCCGTTCTAACATGTCATAAAAGGCTGCTTCATCCAAAAGAGGATTCTTATCATAGACAGTCAAGGCCCACAGCGTTGTCGCATATCTTGTAATTGCCGCTGTAAACAATAGCCCGTTCGGTTTAAGTAATCGGTAGCATTCCTTCAGACACAACTGCCTTTCTGAATCGTCAACAATGTGGTAAAGCGGTCCGAACAGAAGTATTGCATCTGCACTGTTATCCGGTCGATTGATACTTCGGGCATCGGCGACCTCTGCCGTTTTCAGGGTAAGTCCGTATTCCACACCGAGATCATGGGACATCTCAATATTCTTTTCCGATATATCATACAAATGTACCTCATAACCGAGAGAGGTCAGATAATACGAATATTCGCCATAGCCGCCACCAATGTCATATACGACCGCAGGGTCAAAATCCGACTTTGTCGGATTGGGCAATTGTTGCCGAAGGATCTCCTTGGTTCTTTCAAGTTCAATTAGCCCGAGTCCTTCGCGAAGCCTGTTCTTCTCGATTCCGGCGTTATATCCGGCGAGAACATCTTTGTCAATTGTTTTCACAGTGAAATCCTCCTTATAATAATAAAAACGGTTGAAAGCTTTTTATGAGCCTTCAACCGTTATGTTCGTAAAAGTTTTATTTAATAAAACAGTTATGAGTATAAAGCGTTTCTTACGAAACACGGCAAAAGCCCGTCGCCAGCGTTATAAATAACGCGCATGACTACGAGTTGTACTTGCTGCATATTCATATGGACTTTATTTGCAGTCATAGCGAGCTTCTGCCTCCTTGTAAACCTTTTATATAGAATATCACATAAATATAAATGTGTCAATATCCAGTTATGGATTTTTATACTAATATGTACACTTATTTAGACCATATGCCTTGTTTTATAAACATAATTCTGATATACTTAATCCAAACTATTGTTTGAGGTGACGAGTATGCAGGAAATAAATGGAATACAAATGCGTATTTCATATAATAAGCTTTGGAAATTGATGATCGATAAAAACATTAAAAAGGGGCAATTACAAGCAGCAATAGGTGTGAGTAAAGGCACAATGGCTAAAATGGGTAAAAATGAAAATGTATCTCTTTCTGTGCTTTTATCTATTTGTGAATATTTGAATTGTGACTTTGGAGATATTATTGAAGCAATACCGGAAGACAAGTGTGAGGTATCTCAAACACCTTATTATCTTTCATATGAAAACCGTTATCAGAAGGTATACGCCGCAGGCGCAACCTGCTGGGGACATTCACCGGATGATGAAATATTGATAAAAGCTCTTTCTAAATGGGTGGCTGACAACAACCTGCAAGGAAAACCAATAATTGAATACGCCTGCGGAGAAGGCTCCTGCGGAATCATATTGTCAAAGCTCGGTTGTATTTATCACGGCGTGGATATTGCTCCGACTGCGGTGGAGAAATCCAAATCTGTATTGAACGATTTTTCATACGCGACTGTGTCACAGCTTGATATGGTAAATGAAAAAGTCGCAGGTGAATACGATGCCGCGCTTGATGTCATGGGCTATCACATGCTTGTAACCGATGCTGACAGACAAAAATATCTGAAAAACGTGTATGACTCGTTAAAGCTTGGAGCACATATGCTTTTCTTCCGCGAAAGCTACAGGACAGACGCGTACGACGGCGTTGTCAACTCCTTTGCCGAATGGAAAATAATCTCAGGTAGCGATTATGAAACTCCGGAGAAGCGCTCGGTTACTAATAACGGTCATAATATTGAGGTGTTAATCCCTCTTGTCCCGGCAAGAGCGAGAACAAAGGATGGATACATCCGCGAAATGACTGCGGCAGGATTTGTTATCGATGATATTGTGGAAATGGACATCAATATGCAGTGTCCATATTCGGCGTCAATTTATGTGCATAAGGCGGTATAAAAATGATGGAACTTGACAAAATCAAATTAATTGCCGCTGAGCAAATGAAAGATAAGCGAAGTCACTCGTGGAAAGAACGCGGCAACAAATATTATCATGGCGAACGAGTGGCAAAGCTCGTTATAACGCTGAGAAAGTTGATATTTCCTGATGACTGCTCACATGATGACATTCTGACTGCAGCGGCATGGTTTCACGATATTGCAAATGGCGGTAATAATCACGGCACAGCAGGTGCGGAATTGGCGAGAACGTTGTTCGGAGGTTGTTGTTCACAGGCAGAGATTGATGAAATCTGCGGTATTATCGCCGTACATGATGACAGACAATGCGACCATACTGACTTATCAGACTGGGTGAAAATACATCAGGATGCCGACCACCTTGACCACTTCGGAACCTTTGATATTTGGATGAATTTTCTTTATGCAGTACCTCATGATGAAACGATAAATGATGTGAGTAATTATCTTGTAATTGAGCGTCCACTTGACTTTTCCAGATACCGTGATGAGTTAAATTTTGAAGTCAGCCGTGCCATATATGACGATAAAGTAGAATTTCTGAAGAATTTTACCGCTCGTTTTGCAATGGAATCTGATGGTGAAATCTGGGATATGGATGAAATAATAAAGGGCGCAAACGGAGAGGATTCTGTATGAGAACCATTATTGTTGAACCGTATAATCCCGAATTTATTGAAAGTATCATACGAAAAGCAAAGGAGAAACTATATAGTGAGTAGGATTGAAAAAGTACAGAACTATGTTAATAATATTTTTGACAGTGTTTCAGATTTCGGAGAAAAGCGAGCAGCATATATCCATTCTTACGGAGTGGCGGAGTGTATGGCTCTGTTAGCCAAAAAGCGTGATTTGAATCCTGAAATTGCTACAATTATCGGGTTATTACACGATGTCTATTCATATAAGACAGGCGTGCGGTCGCTGCATTCGCATAACGGTGCCGAAATGGTTCGTGTAGCTTTTAAATATGACCTTACCGGGCTTTTCCTTGAAGATGAGCAGACAATAATAAAATCCGCAATATATCATCATTCTGACAAAGCGTATATTCATGACGAGTACGATGAGCTGCTCAAGGACTGCGATATCCTTCAGCATTATCTTTATGATGTTACATCAAAAGCTTTTTACGGCAAACGCCTGAGCCGTGCTGCCGTTGAATTCGGTATTGATGTACCGGCAGCAGCCAAAGATGAAAGTGCAGAGTTCAAGCCTGTATTCACACAGAACAAAGTCGCCGATATTGCTGAGATGTTGGCACAAAAGAATATCAAGGGCGAAGCCGATAATACGGATTATATGGATATTATCAAATACTTCCCGGAGAAATCTGCTTTTAACGAACTTGACCATGCTTGGTGCGCAGCATTTGTTTATCATTGCTGTGTTAAAGCTGGACTTGTGTTGCCACTTCGCACGCCACATACCGCAAAAGAAGTCGCAAATTGCCGCTTTGCCTGTGTTGCCGCGTGGTACGAGTGGGCGAACAAACACGGGTATTGTCATTACGAAAAAGACGGATATACACCCGAACGAGGAAATATCGTAGTATATAACAATATCATTCCCTGCGAGGACAAATCCCAAAACAGCACATGGTGTGATCATATCGGGATTGTTCTTACATGTAAAGCCGACACGATTACAGTCGCGGAGGGCAACATCGGGAATAAGAATATTTCGGGCATTATCGATCGTAAACGCGATGATACAATAGGTTGCTATATCAAAATACCCGAAGATTACGAATACGGCGATTGGAAAGTTGATTTCAAAACCGGAAATATCAGAACGGATATTTATAAGTGACGGAGGTAAAAATGCTGATAAGATGGGCGACAAATGAAGATAAAGCGACGTGGACTGAGCTTGCGGATACTGTTGCAGTGCTATTCAACAGTCCGAATATGGCGTCGGATAAGTTTTTTCATGACTATATGGAGAGCAAAATAAGTAAATATGAAGCTCTTGCGGCTGTAGACAGAATGAGCGGAAGGGTTTTGGGAGTTATCGGCTTTTCAAGAACGAACAGCCGAATTTCATGGTTTGCCGTTCAGCCCAATTCAAGAGACCGCGGCATAGGCAAGCGTCTGCTTGGCACGGCGCTCAGGCATCTTGATAATAAAAGAGAGATAATAGTTATTACGTTTCCGGCAGACTGTGCGGGCGGCGAAGCTGCAAGAGCTGTTTATCAAAAAGCCGGATTTACCGAGACCGAAGAGTTTAACGATGAAAACGGCAACAAGCGTTGCAAGATGACGCTTTCACCCACAAATGAAAAACGAGGCGGCAGCTTTCATTTCAAATATCTCGATTATGCAAAATACTCACTCCTTGAAAACTGCCTGTGTTGCAATAATGCCCCTGCTCCCGATTCTCTGCTTGATATTGCAGAGCTAGAATATTCCTTTGCAACCGCTGAACGGATTGCGCAGGGTAGACTGTTCGGCAAGTGTCACGTTCTGATGAAGAATCACTATGTCAATTTCGAGGATATACCGCATGATGAGATGGCAGGCTTTATGAGTGATGTTCAGCGTGTTGGATCTGCACTGCGCAAGGTAACGGGAGCTGTTAAAATAAATTATGAAATCCACGCAAATTCCGGACCGCATATTCATTGCCACTTGTTCCCACGTTATCTTGACGATGATTTCCCATCCGCACCTATCGATTACCGTATAACAGAGCCATCTCCGTACGAAAGCGATGAGGAATTTATATGGTTTGTTGTGCGAATGAGAGAGGAACTTTTGAAATGACTGAATACTGGGATATATTAGACGAAAACGGCAATAAGACAGGATGTCTACACGAACGCGGAAAGATTATGCAAAAAGGTGAATATCACCTTGTGGCGCAAGTGTGGATTATGAATGGTAAAGGCGAATTTCTTATCTCTCGAAGATCTCTCGGCGAAGGCTGGTGGGATGGCTTATAGCAAACAACTGGCGGATGTGCAGTTGCAGGTGATGATAGCTTGAAAACAACTTTGAAGGAAACAAAGGAATAAAATGGAATAACACTTGATCCTCAAAACGGACAGCTATTTAAGCGTTATAGCGAACCTCATATAAACGATGATGGAAATGTTATTATTGATGCTTGGGTATTCCGTCAAGAGGTTGATATTTCGACTATTGTTTTACAACCAGAAGAAACATGTGATGCTAAGTGGGTAAGTATAAAACAAATTAAACAAATGATAGACGCCGGAGCATTCATTCCATCACATGAAGCATATCCGTATCTTGATGAATTATTTAAAGAACAAAAAAATGAAAAACATAAACAAAAACCCAACAGCAAGTTTACCGAAAGAATTAGAGAGGTAGTTAAAATAATACAATGCTAAATTACAAAGACGCAACTAAGCAAAGTCAAATATTATGAGATGAAATAGCAAGTGATTGGGATGTTAAAATGGGCGAAACCGATAATCGGTACCACAGAGAAATCATCCGTCCTGCTACTCTTAAGCTATTGAATCCGCAATCTGGCGAACAAATACATGATGTTGCCTGTGGCAACGGTAACTTTTCTCGATTCATGTCAAGGTCGGGAGTAAAAGTAACAGCGCTTGATTACAGTTCTAAGATGATAGAATTTGCAAAGGAACGATGCAAAGAACAGCTTGACATGATTGATTTTCATGTTGCCGATGCTACAAAGTTTGATGAACTCATAAAATTAAAAGCTGACAAGCCATTTGACAAGGCAGTATCAAATATGGCTGTGATGGACATTGTCGATGTTGAGCCGCTGTTTCGGGCGGTAAATGATATGCTTGCACCGGGCGGTATATTTGTGTTCTCAGGAGTTCATCCTTGTTTTCAGACACCGAATATGCTGAAAATTATTGAATTAAGTGATTATACCTGTGATACTTGCGACAATTACTTACGATTGAGAATACAGACCTACGAATACATTCAGCCAAAAATGCATGAAGTAACCGCACTATCTCAAAATGGGAAACGGGTGCTTCATTTTCACCGACCGCTTAGTATGATTATGGATATATGCTTCAAGTCCGGATTTGTCCTTGATGGCATGGAAGAACCTGTGTTCGCAAAACCTGATAATGCTGTAGAGTTTGACTGGTATGAGATTCCTCCATCGATAATACTGCGAATAAAAAAATTAATTAGGTGATGAAAATAGTTATGTATTATGGAACACCATTGTCACGGTGAAGTATTTCTGTCCATCGGCATGGCTATAGTTGATAGTATTCATATTTCAAAATAAAAACCAGCTTTGCGTGAAGTTCGAAAATTATATTTATATTTGTGGAGGTTACCAAATGCTAGAAATCTTAAATGAATGGGACAATGCATCAAAAGAATGGATAAAATCTTTAGAGTTTAATCAACTCAGAACAAATATCTTAATACCAGAGACATTGAAAATGCTTGGTGATATAAAAGGAAAAAGATTGCTAGACTTAGGATGTGGAGAAGGTGGCTATTCAAGATTATTTTCAAATAAAGGAGCTATAGTTGTTGGAGTAGATTTTTCAGAAAACTTAATTAACGAAGCTTTAAGACAAAATCAGAATAACGAAATTAAATATTATGTAAGAGATGCTTGCTCTTTAGAAGGGATAGGAGATGGAAATTTTGATTTTATAGTATCAGCAATGTGTTTAATGGTAATAGAAGATATTGAATCTGCTGTTAATGAAGCTTATCGTGTATTAAAATCGGGTGGTGTATTTTTAATTTCAATTTTACATCCATGTTTTGGATTTGAAGATTATTTCAAAGAAGGCCCATATCAAGAGTTTTTAAGTGAACATTTTGGGGAACCGATTACTTTTTGGCACAATACATTGAGCAATATAATCAATTGTATATTAAATACTGGATTTAATTTGAAAGCATTAAATGAACCATTGTTGTCTGATAATGATTCCAAAATACCCAAAATACTATTCTTGAAATTTATTAAGTAATACATTACTTATGATGAACAAATACATAAAATTGACAGCGAAAAATATATAAATCAACCGAAAAGAATTTTTTAATTAATCAGAAGATAATTCTCCATGAAACAAAGCTTTATGAAATAAGCAACAATAAAGGAATATTTGCCCATGTGAAGGATAAATTTCCGCATCTAAAAAACGAAGTTAAGGAGTATATGAGATGAATCACCTGATAACCGAATGCAATAATCTACTCAAAAATCAAGGCTTTGATTATGCATTTTGCGGCGGGCATGCAATAGATTTATATTTGGGTAAAGAAACCCGTCCTCACGGTGATATTGATATCTCAGCTTTTTGGGAGGATAGGAACAAAATAATAGCATTTATGCAGTCGCAGGGCTGGATTGTCTATGAGGCTATGGGTGGAGGTGTGGTGCATCTAATCACAGATACCGCTGATCAAAAACTGATAAAGCTTAATATATTTTGCGTCAGAGAAGGCTGTCCGTTTTTCCATGCAGAGCTTGTCGAAAATGATATGTACCGATGTGATATTGAACATGTAGAGCAAACAAGCCTTGATTACATAGAATTCTTATTGAATAAACGAGACGATTCACATTTTATCTATTCACGTAACAAAGATGTTCGGCTTGAGTTGGATAAGGCGATTCTTAAAAACAGGAATATCCGTTATCTTGCGCCCGAACTTGTTCTTCTCTATAAATCAATCGACCTGATAAGAGTCGAAAACCAACAGGACTTCAATGCCACTCTGCCACATTTGACAGCTGATAGCAAATTGTGGCTAAAAAACGCTCTCCAAACCTCCTTCCCGGACGGTTATGAATGGATAGACAGAATACAGGAGAATTGAATGAAAGACATTAAAAATTTCGACACCTTTGTCAAAATCGAAAAAATAAGCAAAGGTTATTCAAAAGATAAAAAGTATTATGTTCAAACAAACAGCGGAGAGCGATTACTGTTGCGTTTATCTGATATTTCAAATTACGCGCAAAAAAAATCGGAATACGAGACGATGAGCCACGTTGCGTCTTTCGGCATACCAATGCCTAAGCCTGTAGATTTCGGAATATGTGATAACGGAAACAATGTGTATCAGCTTCTGACATGGTGCAACGGAAAGGACGCGGAAGCTGTTCTTCCAATGATGAGCGAAACGGAGCAGTATACCCTTGGTGTTCAGGCGGGACAAATTTTGCAAAAAATACATACTATTCCCGCACCTGATACAAACGGAGAATGGTCTATTGTCTTTGAAAGCAAAATAAATCACAGGCTTCGGGAATTTGAGAAATGTGGAATATGCTTTGAAGAATTAGCGAAACTTGTACAATATTTTAAAGATAACCGTTCCTTGATAAATAACCGTCAGCAGAGCTTAATACATAATGACTACCATAACGGAAATATGATGATAGACAATAACAAGCTTATTATCATAGACTTCAACGATTGCGATTACGGCGATCCGTGGGAAGAATTTGTACAGGCTGTCTGGCAAGCACAATATTATCCGTGTTTTTCAACCGGACAAGTCCGCGGCTATTTCGATGGCGAGCCGCCCGAAGAATTCTGGCAGGTGCTTGCTTATTATACTATCAGTAATTATCCGACTTACATATCATGGGCGAAAATATTCGGTGAGGATGAAGTAAATAAGCGAATAAAACAAGCACAGGATTTTCTGAATATGTGCGAAAATATGGAACCCCCTGTACCGAATTGGTATTATAATGAATGGAGCTGTTGAAATGAGTGGTTGAATATTGTAAAAGCAATTATTTCCCTATTTGCTGGCAGTGGGCAGGACCTTCTGAACACATTTGTTACAAAGCTGGATTCCGCTAGGCATTTGAAATTCCAGCAGGATATGCGAGTTATTCTACGAGGGAGGAATAAACAATGAGAGCACCGTTTCAGATACTTGCGATTCCGTACAGAATTAATAATAGCACACCGCTTTTCTGTGTCATGCACCGTTCGGATATAGATCAATGGCAGTTTATTTCCGGCGGCGGTGAGGACAAAGAAACACCGATTGAGGCCGCACAGCGTGAAATTTATGAAGAAGCAGGTATAAGAGTTGACAATATAATTCAACTTACTTCTATGTGTTATATTCCTACTAATATTTTTCCGGAGCAATGTCTCGAAAATTGGGTGCCTGATACTTATGTGGTTCCTGAATATAGTTTTACTTTTGAGTGTAATGAAGATATTACACTTTCGCATGAACATATAGAATTCCTTTGGTTGACTTATGACGAAGTCTACAAAACTCTCAAGTGGGACTCGAACAAAACAGCGTTGTATGAATTACAATGCAGATTGGAGAACAGATGTTGATGAAAAACAGTGTTTGCTTCTGTGGTCACGACTGTTCGCGGTGTGTTACATATCTCGCCACTGTGAGAAACGATGATGAACTACGCAAACAGGCACAGCAGTTTTATAGGGACGAATTTGGATTTGACATTCCACTGTCCAAAATTCACTGTAAAGGCGGTCGTTCGGACGATATTTTTAAATTGTGCCAAGACTGTCCGTGGATGAGATGTTGCTTAGATCGAAGGATCAACGCCTGTTCGGAATGCAGTGAATATCCGTGCAAGTTGCTTGCAGAGTATCAAGCGAAGTATGTGAACAAATGCAATCAGATACAGGAGAGCTATCAATGATAACTGTTAACTTTCATAACCAAAGCGAAATATCCGACGAACTTCTCAAATTTGCAGTCATTGCTGCAAGGTTGGGTGGAAAATGGATTTTCTGTCGCCACAAGGAGCGTGACACATGGGAAATACCCGGTGGTCATCGCGAAAAAGCCACTGGTGGTGGATATGGCGAGGATGTTTTTGAAACTGCAAAGCGCGAGCTTCGTGAAGAAACCGGAGCAGTCGAATTTGAAATCAAGTCGATAAGTGTTTACGGTGTGACAAAAAATGAACAGACCACTTACGGGATGTTATTCTTTGCAGATGTGAAAACACTCGGTGAGCTACCACCTGAAATGGAGATCGGCGAAATTATGCTTTCTGATACTCTGCCGAAAGAACTTACATATCCGGAGATTCAGCCGTATTTGTTAAAGCGTGTGCAAAGCTGGCTTAACCTTCAAAGCAGTGCGGACGAGTTTGGTATGGACTATGAAAGGTGACTGATATGATCAGGACAAGTTATTCATAAAAAATCACCCTGATTTCAGAGCATTTCGGATATTCGCCAGCATACAAAGCTTCCCAAATAAATTTCTTGACTTCTTTCAGGACACCGCATTCGACTGGCAGCTTAACCTGATCTGCGATTTCTATCTGACACCTAGTGTAAATCTTGAACGGGAATATAAGTATCTTAACACAAAATATATGGATAATTTCGTTAAAAAAGCAAGCATATGTCTTAAATATAAAGTTTTACAGGAGTTGAATAAATGACATTCTATCATGGTAGTTCGATTGCAGGAATCGCCGAGATTGGCGCAAAATCTGAGATTAATGAAAGAGAGAAGGCTCCGGTGGTGTATCTGACCCCGAATCGGGCATATGCTTTGTTTTACATAAGAGACCTTGAAGTAAACTTTGTTACCTGTGGCGTAACTGCTGCCGGTTATATTCGATATGACGAGCGTTTCCCCGATCAACTTCGTATGCTTTATAAAGGCAAAAGTGGATATCTGTATAAATGCGGTGAAAGCACCGACTTTAAAACGACATCCACACGCGGTGTATGGGTTACTAAAAATCCGGTTCTTGTTGAGGGAGTCGAATACATCCCTGATGTCTATGAGGAAATTCTGAAATATGAAGCGACAGGCGAAGTAAGGGTCATAAGATTCGAAACACTGACCGACGGGCAAAAGCAAGATATTTTCGATATGTTGGTAAATTATATCTATAAAAATGATATGATTAATCAATTTACGAGAAAAGCTGAATTTTATCGAAACAACTTTCCCGATGCATGGGATTATGTCGTCAGGCATCCGGATGAAAAGCAGACTCGTATTGACGAATGGAATAAAAGACACAGAAGATAAAAGGAAATCAGACGATGAAAATAAATAATTATTCTGAATTTTGCGCTTATCTTCTCGAATGTGGATTTTCAATGGGTGGCGGTAACTCAAAGGGTATATTCGCCGCTATCCCCTATGCTTGGGAGGAACAGCAGCTTATAGACTCGCCTGTCAGATGGCACACGGGTGACCCGGAGACAGACCCTTGGGAATGGCGTATGCGTGTTCTTGAAGAAAGAGACGATATAGCTTATTCAAAACTATTCTTCCGAACGAGCGGATATATAACAAAGGAATGGTATCCGTATTTTCTTGCTGTACGCAGACATGGTGGGACATTTGAAGAAGCGTATTATGACGGTAAAATCAGCAATACTGCAAAGAGGATATACGATATCATATCCGAAAACGGTGCAACAGCGTTCCATGAGATAAAGCAGCTCGGTGGTTTCACAAAAGAAGATAATTCAAAATTTGAGCGTTCGATTGTTGATTTACAGATGCGGATGTTCATTACGATGTGCGGACGTATGCAGAAGGTAAACAAATACGGTGAAAACTACGGCTGGAACAGCACGGTTTTCACTACAGTCGAGGATTTCTGGAACCGGCGCGGTGTTGCACTGCCCGATGCTGATCCGGATGGAGCATATGAAAAAATCAAATCGCAGATTATAAAGCTCAACCCTTTCGCAGAACATAAAAAGATTGAAAAATTTATAAAAGGATAAGGAGCAACTGACATGAGTAAAAAATGAATAGCAATCACAAACAATTTTTGTCCACAGACATTGTTTCTTTACGGTACACGCAAAGAAAATGGTGAACCGAATTTCGGGTTGTTCTGTTGGATTAGCTATTATTGGGACAATGGTCTCGGTATGATGGCGTGTATTTCTGAGGACAAGTTGACACGGGATCGAATACAGACAAATGGGGTTTTCTCTGCAACCCTTGTAACCGAAAAATACTTCCGTTAGCAGACTATTTTGGCAATAAATCGGGGTATGATGCGGATAAAATGAAAATTAACGTCAATGTCGAAAACGGACATGTTTTGGATGTGCCTATTCTGTCCGACAGCCCTCTGGCGTTTGAATTGGAGGTTGCAAAAATAGTGCAGCTTGATAACGGCAGAATTTTTATGTAAAATTCGAAATGTGCTTGTTGATGATGAGCTGACAGACGATAGAAAATCCGTAGAAGAACGAATCAGGAGTATCGCACCGATAAGCACCACCTGTTCAACATATTTTTCTTGGAGCGGCAATGAAATCGGCAAATGGGGAGACTTTAAAAGTCCTGATAGATTTAAAAAGGATAGCCGATTATCTGGATATGGCGCAAACAAGCAGGTGATAAAACCGTTGTAAAAAATCTTTTGTATTCGGATCTGACAGTAATCTATATTAAACTAACAAATGAATTTTGATTTTATCATTCGATAAAGAATCAAAAATTAACGGTTTTTATCGAATGGCTTGTGTAATTCATCTATTAGTTTTATATAGACGATGTCTACAAGCAATTCAAGACATCGGGTATTGAATGTAATCCACCTGAAATAGCTATATGAGGTGGTCAGGAAATGATGCTAACCGACCTGGACGGAAATATGCTGTTGTTTTTATAAGAGACATCATGAAAATAAAATCACCATCTATTTCGACCCTCGCAGACAAAAACAGAAGCTCATCCGTTAGGATGGGTTTTTGTTTTTGTGGTGCATTCCCGGGAAGGTAGGATTCGGACGAGGAGCGAAGCGACGAAGCTTGTGGCTCGCTTGCGAGACATTAGAATCACACCTTCCCCCACCAAATACAAAAAGCAATGCTTTTTAATTTTCTAAACTCAGTGTCAATAGTTGGAGCGAAGAAACCCTGAGAGAATTTGTGGAATCCGGAGCAACAATCAAGCTGCTTCGGATTTTTACGTTTCCGAATGCGTGTCGGATTGATTGAATATGTGAATGATGAGGTTCCTGAATCTTTTGAAATTGCGATAACCGTACGGAGGAGGGCAGAGAAATGTATGCAAGAAGAAAATAAACGGTTGAGCAAAGCTTTGCGGACTCGAAAGAGCTGCATGGACTCCGTTATTGCCGTATGTGCAGAAGCCACAAAGCCGAGGAGTACATCAGCTACTCAGAACATAAAAAGATAGCAACTGTTCTCTGGTGCAAGGAAAAGGATTTGTTTTCTTTGCGTTTGCTGACTCACTTGTTGCTTTGTCGTCGCTTTCGGTAAAATCCTATTTTGACATAACAAAATCCGCTAATATTCAGCGGGTTTGTCAGTTATCTGCACGAAAACTTTGTTTTCGTTATTATTTATTGTAGAGCATAAACTCGATCTCCTTTAATGGTCTTGTACTGATTTCCATTATACAGGATTTCTTCGTTTTATGCTCTACTTTTTTATTTTTTTCGTAAAGCTCTTACTCAACCCCAACATTTATTATAGAGCCCGAATTTTATTAACAACTTATATATCCTCTTGACAAACTCAGACTATAGTGATAGTATATATACAATAATAACTCACAGCATTGTTATAAATATAAAACTAACAGATGAATATTGATTTGATCATTCGAAAAAATCGAAAATCATAGATTTTACATCGAATGGCTGATGTAATTCATCACTCAGAAAGGAATGGAACTAAAAATGAAAAAAATGATTTTTTTAGCGGTGACAATGATCTTTGTACTTATATTTGGCTCCTGCGAAAAAAGCAAAGTTGATAATTCTCTGGTTATTTCTGGGAAATATATATCGGGCGAGGGAATTAATTCCTCATATGTTTTATTGAATGATGACGGAAGCTTTCAATTTAGCAGAAGTATGGCATTGAGTTATTTACCGACCGGAACATACGAAATTAAGAGCAACAAGCTCATTCTTTCTGTAGATAATAAAGAAAAATATGTTTTCGAAATTCAAAACAGCAAGTTATTATATTGCACAGATGAGTCTGGCAGTATTGTCAAGGACGGAACTGTTTATACTCTTGGGAGTGACTTTGGTCAGATAAAAGCAGTTCAAACAGCTATTTATTACAGCTTTTCAAGCTATGCGCTATTCACTGACGACACCTCAATTATCAGCGAGCTTGAAGGCTTTTATAACAGCTTGAAAGTTGAAAAAACGGACAAAGAGCTAGATATTTCAACCGCTTATCATGTTTGTATAGGAGAAAAGTCATTCTGGATTGATAAAGACGGAGTTATATGGCTGGATGGTGAAACTGAAAATCTTATAAAAACAGTAGGTAAAATGGACTACAATCGCATTGAGCAGATATACAATTATGAGGAATGCAGCAGCGCATTTCCTTTTACAGAGCCTGAATTTGATTTAGAGAGGCATGAATACGACTATTATGAATACAGCAATGTTACCTCTGATGAACTTGCAGAATACATTGACACCCTCAAGAATGAAGGGTTCGAATGTCAGAAGGGCGAATACACATATTTTCTTTACAAAGACAATGTTATCATACGAATAACCGATAACACCTCAGATTATAAATATTTTACGCTTAGTTTTTACATAGGTATTGAAACTGCCCGTGAAGGCTCACTCACAGCTGAACAGGCAAACGATATAATTGGGATTGACGACAACCATCTTATTGAATATTATATACTTGATTTATATGAAAAAACAGACGCTCAGCTATTTTATGTTCTATCGAGAGATACAGAAACCAACCTTTGGCCTCAGAAATATCTTGTAACAAGCAAAGAAGCGATTGATCTGACCAGAAGCTTTGATAAATTCATATGCGGCAATATTGATGATGATCCCGAATATGAGCTTATCAGCTTGGATTATGGTCCAACTTCGGGATTGTTTACCTTTGGTGTATCAGCGTATGACGTTGATAATGGAGAAATTAATCTTGAGTATTCCAGAATATTTTTTCCGGAAAGCTTTTATAATATGAAACTTATACCACTTGATAATGACAAGGCTGGTATTTTAGTTCAAATAAATAATTCACCGACTAAAACAGATATTATTAATATAACAATAGAAGATGGAAAGTTGATTCTTACTTGTGGTGACGGAACAGAAGTAAGTTCGTGGGGTGAATAGGATTTTTATATTTTAATATCAGTTACTTTAAATAAAAAGACATGAGAAATAACAGCTTCTCATGTCTTTATGAATTATTTTTTTATTATGCGTTTTCTGGATTTTACAGGTGGTTTTTTTGCTGATTCCTGAAGAGCTTGAACACGTTCTATTTTGACAACAAGAAGCTCAGCTTTTTCCTTTTCAAACAAAGTTGTTACTTCATCTTGTTTTTGCTTTATTGTATGAAGAATTTCATTCACCTGTTTTTGCAACGCTTTATCCTTGTATTCGAGATATTTTATAAATGCTTCGGGATAAACAAAAGTCCTTTCTTTAATTTCATCTTTGTTGAAAATGACCTTTATATGTTTATCGTCTTGAAATGTTATTATTCCACTTCCAAATGAAATGTGATTGACAACTTCTCCTGCCATTCCGGTTACCTCCTGAATTCTCTTCACTAGTTCTGTTAATCATTAATATGAAACATTTTTACCTTTTCGATTATATATGGTATTACCTCGCTTTTGGAAATTTTCAAAACGAAAGCAAATTCATCTATAATAATTTTTTCTGTCTGAGCAAGTATACGGGCATCACTTGCATACAGAGTTTTATTATGCTTCTTCAATTCAAGCTTATACAGCGACAGTGCCTTGAAAATCCATAAAACTTCAGCTCTGTTGCCACTGTTTATCATCTGCTCAAATTGAACCGCTCGCACTTTGCTGTTTTCAATCCATTTATTTTGCAGCTCTTCCGAGCTTGATATAATTGCATCAATTTCTTCCACTGAAAGCACATGCAAAATATGAGTATCATGTTCCTGGGAATCTGCCGGTACATACAATAGTGTGTTTTGATTATAAACTGAACACATTACATAGTAGACTTTTTCACCGATATTATTGAAGTTTTCTCTTCTTATATCGACAATTTGGCAAATCCCGTTTCCTTTAAAAACGACATATTCATTTATCTTATGTGGATAATCCACTTTATTTTCTACTATTCTTTCCATGGCATATGACCTCCATAATATTTAGAAGCAATGTATTTTTGCTTCTTCTCATCAAGGCTTGCCAGTCTATTTCTCCATTTAGAGCCATCATTGACTGCATTAAGCTTTTTAAATAGAGCCTTTGATGCTTCCTGCAAAATTCCGTTTAAATTATATTCGTTATCAATTTGTGAGTAAATCATAAACTCTCCATCATATCGAAAAGGCACTGGCATAAATTTAAGGTAAAATTAATTTATGCTGACTTTCGAATGAAGAAGCGTATAGCTTAACAACCGGACTTACACTGCTATAGTTATACACTGTATTTACATTATATCATAATTTTATCAAAAAATCAAATGGACAATTTGAACAAATAACTAAATTTCAAGCACTTATAGTATATTTATTTATAAATTGATGTTTTTTGATGTTCGCCGTTATAATTAATTACGATATCACAATTTCACAATTAATTATTCCAATAAAAACGCAACACAACAGTAGACAGATATTTAGATTATGAAGAAAAAATATATATTCCAGTGTCAGATATATTGAATAAATACGCAGACGGGACTGGTGTCTCAATGTTGTGAATTAAATTTTATTCAATATAACACTTTGTTAATTAATTCAAAGCTGATTTTGTTTAATATGAAAATTTTTATTGCTTAAATGATATTGTTTTGTTATAATGTCATTTGAGCAATAAATTTATATCGGAGGACATGATTTTGAAGAAAACAACGCTATTTTTAGCAATAATCATGCTATTGATCTTGTTTACAACAGCGTGTGAAAAGAATAACAACGACACAAGCAGTATAGCAGTCTCTGAGTCCGTAACAAGCGGTGATATTTCCGGAACTGTTTCTGAACCGGAAGAAATCTCACCCGAGTTTGCAACTGTTGTAAGCTCCGGCAAAGAATACACGGTAAATAACCAACCGGGAGAGACATATCCCGATACATACAGCAGTGAACTGACCGACGGTATTCATGCTGTTGCAGGCACCGGTTATAGTGATGCAAAGCTCAGCGGTTGGGCAGTTGACAATCTTGCTGTTATAATTGATCTCGGCGATGTTTATGACAAACTGTATGGATTTGAAGTCAGCTATCTCTCAACAAATGTTGCGGGAATAGCTCCGCCAGCAAACATCAACATCCAGTATTCTGAGGATGGCGAGAAATGGGGTACAGCAGGATATGCAAAGATGCCCGAATATGAAGAAGATACAATAAAGGTTGCAACATTGACAACCAAAGTATATATAAAAGCACAATATGTTAAGTTCACTATTAAAAGAGGCTCGGCATGGCTCTTCCTTGATGAGTTGTCTGTTATCGCTGATGTTGACGGCGGAAACAAGAATGTACAGTTCCTTGAGAGTATGCTTGCAGCATATAATGCTGATAGCACAACCAATACCGAAAAAATCGAAGCATTGAATTCTGTTTCGAAAGCGCTTGTTGACCGTACATTGAACCAGATGTCGGTATCTAAAGGTAAAAGCTATACACTTTCAAGAACTGCCGACACAATTAAATTTATTGATGAAAACAACACGCTTACCGATGGTGGATTGATTGAAGCATTGTACGAAAGTGGTGCATGGGTAGGTTTTGAGGGCGGTGAAGCTCTCGATATTATAGTCGACCTTGGCAAGACAGTTGATAATGCCGCAGATTTTGAAATATCATTCTTTAATAACTACGCAGTCGGAATTTCTCTGCCCGATTATGTAACAATATCGGTTTCTTCGGACAAAACAAACTATGTTGAAATAGGCAGAGTATATGGGTCGAGCGACAGAGAGTGTACGTCATATAATTATGCGCTCCATCTGCAATATGCTGTTTCCGCATGCTATGTTAAATTTTCGATACCCGAATCCGAGTTTGACTGGTATCTGATTGAAGAAGCAGCTGTTTACCGTTATGGTACGGATGCGGAGGCAAAAGACAGCTTATATCCGGATATTGTACTTCCTACAATTACAAAGGAAGAATTCTGGAATTCATCCAAAGCTGATTACAGCAAAAATATTAATCTTATAAAAGACTTGTCACCTCAGATTATTTCTGCTGTACCGATGCCTTCATCGGAAAGCGAATACAATTCAGTTATTACTCAAAAAATGCTGACCGACGGAATATTAGCATCAAATACAGGCATACACAACGGTCAGTTCTTTAAATTCCATGCAGGTTCCCATAGAGATGTGATTTTTGACTTGACGAAAACAAGCACAATAACAGGCTTCACAGCTCGCTTTGTCCGCCAGACCGACTGGGCTGTAACACTTCCCCCCAATATATATTATTACCTTTCTGACGACGGTATAAACTGGTACCAGGTCGGAATATCGGTGTTCCCGACCTCCGAAGCAGTTGAAGTTGTTGAAGTTGAGCTAAACTTGAATACAGTGTGTAAGGCTCGATTTATTCGCTTCTCTTTTGATGTTGGAACATGGGCAGGCTGTGATGAGCTGCAGGTATTCGGAACAAAGAAGGTTGCTTCGGGAACAAAAGCATTATCTTCTCTCAGTATAGAACCCGTTGAGTTCCTTAGCGGCGAATATATTACACCTGATGAAAGCATTCTCGGCGGTGTCAAGGATCTCATGCTTTCATATCACTGCAACTATGCTGATGAAAAGAGCAATCCCGAATCGGGTTATATGTCGATTGAGCAATATATGCCTTATGTAGCTTATATTGACGGGGACGGCAAGATACTTGATGTTATGTTCGATGGCTATCTGTATCTACCAACTTCGGCAGCGCTCCCATCTGGGGGTTATGCACATAAAGATACAATCAAATCCGACTGGGAATATGTACTTAACAATATGTTCCGCGAAAATTATAATATTGATGCGCTTGATCAAGCAGCACAAAAAGTTAAGGATGAACTAAAACTCAACAGTGATTATAAATACAAGGTTTATATTGCGCTTCTTTACCCGACCGAAGATATAACATTCGGCGATTTTAACGGTGATGGTACCAGCGAAAAGTTCTCGGATGTTGAAACAAGAGTTGCAGCACTGGAATGGTATGTAAACACATTTCTCGACAGATTTGAGTCAGGCAGTTATGAAAACCTCGAATTTGCCGGCTTTTATTGGCATCATGAAGCGATGAACAGCAGTGACAACGAAATGGAACTTATTAATGGAGTTGCTGACATGGTACATTCTTATGATTACCAGCTTTTCTGGATTCCTTATTATCTTTCCAACGGTTATAATCAGTATAAGGAATATGGATTTGATTTTGCATGTATGCAGCCAAATTATGCGTTCAATGAATCGGTACAGTTATCTAATATCGAATACTGTGCAGTTATAACAAAGCTGTATAATATGTGCTTTGAAATGGAAATTGACCCGAAGGCGCTTTACAACTACACCTTCTACAAGCGGTGGATGGAATATCTCAAGGGCGGTGTATACTACGGATATATCGATGCAATTCATATGTATTACCAGGGCGGTATGCCGGGTGCATTCTACACAGCGGCGCTATCAGATGATCGGTTGGTAAGATTGGTTTATGACTATACCTACGATTTTATAAAAGGCACATTAAAGCTCAAGCCTGACTCTGTCGCTGAACTGAGTTTCACTGCGAAGAAGGACGAGGTTCTTACAGATACATTATCATCCGGTAAGAATGTTGAAATTACAAAATACAGAATATTTGAGTCGCCAAAGAACGGGACAATTACTATAAATGCAGACGGTAGTTTTATGTATTATCCAAACAAAGGGTTTACCGGAACAGACACATTCTCGTATGCATATTCCGAACAGCTTGACTACTCGGATGCGTGCAGTATCAAAATAACTATCGGAGAATAAAATTATACTAATTCGAATTAGTATTATTAAGGGCGGATATTTATCCGCCCTTAATAATTCATCGCATATTAACACTTTATTAATCAAACAGACGTTCACTGTCCAATGTATCGGACACTCGTGCCTTTATAATAGTATCATAAAGAGATACCCAATAAAGACATGAGAAAGATACGGAGGAAAATACAATGATCTGGTTTGCATTAATAGTTGGCTCTATTTGTACATTATGCTGTATTCCCAACAAGCATTAAAAACAGCTTTATCAAAGAAAGGATGTCACATTGTTTTGAAATCGGCTAATCAGAAGCTGAAGCTCTTGTTTTTATATCGCATACTGAGTGAAGAAACCGATGAAACAGAAGGGCTTTCTCTCGTCGAAATAATCAACAGGCTTGAAAAGTATAATATAGCCGCTGAGAGAAAGTCACTGTACGATGATATCAATCAGCTAAATGACAGCGGCTACATTGAAATTACAAATCAACGTGAAGACAATACTGTCAAATATCATGCGACAAGCCGTCTTTTTGAAACAGTCGAGCTGCGGTTGTTAGTTGATGCAGTTCAATCGGCAAGGTTTATATCTGCACCTAAAAGCGGTGAGCTGATAAAGAAGCTGACTGCTCTGACAAGCACAGGTGAAGCAAAAAAGCTGAACTGTCAGATTCACATGCCCAATCGTATAAAAACCGACAACAAGCATGTTATATACGGTGTCAACAACATCAGCGAAGCTATCCTTATTAAAAAGAAAATTTCTTTCGGTTACACCTCATATGTTATCGGCAACACACCCAAAGGGTTCGAACGTATCAATCGTCATAATGGCAAGCTTTATGTTATCAGCCCATATGCGCTTGTATGGGATGACGAAAATTATTATATGATTGGTTTCGATGAGGAAGCCGGGATCAGAAAGCATTACCGTGTTGACAGAATGACCAATATTGTTATTACAGATGAACCGCGAAGCGGTGAGGAAGAATTTAAAAATTTTGATCTCGTTTCATATTGCCAAAGTACTTTTTCGATGTACTGCGGTGAAAATCAACGGGTTGAGCTTGAATGTGATAACAGCATGATCGAAATTATTGTTGACAGATTCGGTAGCGATGTAGTAATATCAAAAAAGAGCAACAATTCCTTTATTGTTGCCGTCAGGGTTATGGTAAGTCCTGTATTCTTCTCCTGGATATTCACCTTTGGCGGTAAGATAAAAATAATTTCACCCGTCGATGTTGTCAGCCGTTTTCGAGAGCAGGCAAAAGCGGTGTTAACATCAATATAAAATCTGGAGAATTGAAAACAATGTATAAACAATCAAAATGGGCAAAAGAAATAATAGATAAACAAGACAAAGATGGTTTATGGGGATATTTTCATACACTTAGTGAACCTAATAAATATCCGATAACTACTGAACAAGCATTACGAAGACTTTGTATATTAGGATACACAATTGATGATGAACCGATAGAGAAAACAGTTTTATATATGAATGATTGTCTATTGGGAAAAAAGCAAATGCCAGACAGGCGTGAAAAAACCCACAACTGGGATATTTTTACTGAGCTTATGCTTTCGACATGGATACGGAAATTCACTAAAGATAATACTCAAGCAAATAAAATAGCAGATAAATGGGCAAAGGTAATTTCAGCTTCTTTTTTAGATGGTAAATATAATCATCAGAAATACATAAATACCTATGAATTGAATTTTGGAATTAAGCCATACGGTGGAAGATTAATTGATTTTGTTTCATTTTATCAAGTATCACTTATAGCAGATTGTTTTATTGAAAAGACAGAGAGTATGTTATTTGATTATATTTTAAATCACAATAATGGGATTTATTATATATATGACCATCCAATTGGGGAAGCACAAATATCTGTCTTGCCAGAATCATTTAATTCTAAAAAAGCAAGTAAGTATATAGGTGCGATTGAAGTATTAGCATCATATCGCAGAAATATATATAAGCTACAATTTGTGATTGATTGGCTGGAAAACAACAAGAACGAAAATGGCGAATGGGATATGGGCAGTAGTGTTAAGGATTTTATTTACTTCCCGTTATCTGATGGTTGGAATAAAGAATCAAGAGAAATTGATTGTACATATCGTATAAATGTACTTTTAAACTCAATAAGGAATACATAATATGAAATTTATATTTCTATCCGACACGCATTTCGGAGCAAATCCGATGGGATTTCAACAGCAAAAAGGCTATCCGGAGCAGCTGAAAGAGCTACTCGGATTGTTAGAAAATAAAATAAAAGACTACGGTGATATTGATTTCATCCTGCATAGCGGAGATATTGCCGACAGCGCTTCTGTGGAAAACATAACAGGTGCAGTCGAATTGTTCGGGCTATCAGTGCCTGTTTACCTTTGCCTTGGTAACCATGATGTAACAGCTGAAAATTCGCTTGATCTTTGGCGGAAGTACGGTAGCTGCTTCTTTGCTGACGGGAATCCCGATTTCAGCATAGTAAAAGACAACGTCTTTATTCATGTTATGCCTACCCATTGGGAAACGACACCCTTTTTCTGGGCAACCTGTCAGGATGCGCATTTTCTACCCGAACAAATAGAGCGTGTAACAAAGCTGATAGATAGTAATCCTGATAAAATTCATATTATCTGTACCCATTCGCCTGTACTTGGTATTCCGGAAGAGCAGACCGGTTTCGACACTAAATACCACTATCCGGGTGATGAGTTCTCAAAGGGAATTACCGCACTTCTCGAAAAATATCCCGGGGTAAAATGCGTGCTTTCAGGGCATAATCATGTAAATTCTCATGTAAAAGAAAATGGTGTGCATTATATAACGGCAAGTAGTTTTTCCGAAGTGCCGTTTGAATTCAAAATCATCGAAATAACAGACGAAAAAATTTCAATGCAGACTGTATCGCTTGCATCAGAGGTAAGTTTTAAAGCTGTATACAACTTCGACAAAACGCTTGTCCAGGGACGTGCAAAAGACAGAATGTTCAGCGGAAATTAATCGTAGGGGCGGTCTTTACGGTCGCCCGAAAAATAATATAAATAACGGATAAATTAAACGGGCGACCGCGAGGGTCGCCCCTACATTACCCATTCAATTATTTTTTTACACCAATTTTTTCGCTTCTTCAAGAAGCTCAGACATCTGTTCGATGAGCTTGCTCAGCTTTTCGTAGTTGTCATCGCTGCTGTCGAACATAACATTGAGGTCGACATCAGTGTCTATGCCCTTCACCCTGCCTTTTTCGCTCCACTGCCACATAACAAAGTGAATCGCTGTCCTGCGGTGGGTTCTGATCGCATCTCGGGGTATAGTAATGCGCTTGCCAGATTGCAATTCCTTCGAGTCTCGCTTTGTCAAGGTAGTCGGTCAGAAAATTACGGTTAGTATACAACGCAGATGTAAATCCGTTTGCTTTCGCCATATCAGCAAAAAGCAGTACAATACCTGTGTTCAGCTTAATGCGTTTTATGTCTGTATAACCGACATCCTCAAAATCAATTGCGGCGTAAAGATTGATTTTTTGCTTGTGAGGTTTGATTACATTGAAAAAGTAATCAAACTCCTTCTTTGCTTCTGACAGATTTGCTGCTGTGGAAAAATGATAAGCTCCACAGCTCAACCCTGCTGCGTATGCGCCTGTGATATTATCATTAAATTTGCTGTCAGTGAAGTGAACACCGTCGCGTGCCTGGATTCCTTCACCCTGGGTTGCCTTGATCATAGCAAAGCTAATCCCATCCTTTGCGACCTCCTCCCAGTTGATTTCACCCTGCCAGCGTGAGCAGTCGATACCCTTTGTGATTTTTGCACTCATAATTTTTCCCTTTCATAATTTAATTTTTTGCATAACAAAACTGCGATGTTAACACCGCAGTTTTGTTTTATTCAATTAAAAACATTGATAAAAGTCTATTATACAACAGCAATCGAGGATACAGCTTTTGGTATTCTCAACTTGATTTCGAGATATTCACCGTCTTCCTGCTGTTCCCGTTCAACAGGTACACCAGCTTGTGACAGCAGCTTAACAGAGCGGTCAACCGAGTTCATAAAAAACTTTATATCTTTTATCATAAAAGCGTATTTCAGATTGCAGTGCTGCTTTTTTTGCGGTTTTTTTTCATGTTCAAGCGTTGAATCAATCAACTTAATGCACTCGTTAACCGACAGTTTGTCCTTAATAACTTTTTCTATTATTTTATTACGTATCTCAGGTTCATCTACCCGCAGAAACTCCCTTGCATGTCTCTCGCTCAGCTGACCTTCGCGTATTAAGGAACGTTCCTCACCACTCAGTTTCAGTAACCGGAGCTTGTTTGCTATTGCCGATTGAGACGTACAAAGCCGCTTTGCAAGCTCATTTTGCGGGATGGAAAACTGCTCCTGTATTCTTCTTATTGATTCAGCATAATCGAAGAACTGTAAATCTTCGCGCTGAAGGTTTTCGGTCAGCGACATAAATGCTGCCTGCCTGTTGTCAGCATCGGATATAATACAGGGTATTTTTCGCAATCCCAATTGCTTTGCTGCTCGCCATCTGCGTTCGCCAGCAATAATTTCATATCTTTCGCTTTTCAATGTCATCCCGTTAAGCTCAACAACTCTGACTTCATCCCGTTTGCGTATTGTAATCGGTTGCATTACACCGTGTAGCTTTATGCTGTCAGCCAACTCTTTTATTTTTGTATCGTCGAATTCTGTTCTTGGTTGAAGAGCACCGGGAGTTATATCTGCAGTATCGATAAAAGTAATTTTTGCTTTCTTCATTGATGTTTTCGCCCTTTCACAATATAAATGTAATAATATACCATATGAGTAAGCTGATTATAACATCGCAGAAAAAAATAAAATGTCGAAGCACGGAAAACGACAAAAAAATCAGATACCTGAGATAATGTTTCCAAACAAGATTACTATTTGAAATGCCGTTAATGCGAGCAGAGAAATATTATAGCCCGAAGCATTCAATACCATAATCGACAGAATGCACAGAATTGCAACTGAAATCAAAGAAATGACCTTAACAATTTTCTCTGCCTGGGTTAGTTCATATTTTGACAACAGCCATGATTTCAGTGCCAGTCCACCGTCCAATGTACTGAACGGTATCAGATTTATTACCGAAAATGCAAGATTAGCAAGCAAAAATAAAAGCAGATGAGGAGAAGGGTAATATGTGAAGAGTAACCAACACGCACCAGATGTAAACAGCCCCAGAAGCGGACCGCCAAGCGCAACTTTCAACTCTGATCGATAGCTGCTTTTTGACGAATCGAATACAATCGTTGCGCCGAAGGGTTCTATATCAACTCTTTTAATTACAGCTCCGAATATTTTCATTGCCACAAAATGACCGAGTTCGTGTATAAACGCTGCGGATAACAACAATAAAACTGATATCGGATTTTCAAGATATAAAAGCAGCATTACTACACAGATTGTGAAAATATTGATTCTGAGCTTCAGATTCGGAATTATTATATATATCAGGATCACCTCGTTTCATAAAAACTTTTTCAATCGTTCAGATTTTCATAAATTTTTTCTGCGAGGTCTTCAAATGTAACATTTACATTTCGGCTGTCACCGAATACAGGCAACGGATTTTTCTCGATGTAATTTATGATTGCAAGAACGGTTAAAACAAGCAGAAGCAGCGAGATAACAAAAACAAGCGGTTGCGGAAGACGGATAAAAATTGATCTTTTCATAAAATCGGCATGATAATGCAATTACTGCAATTCATGCGTCCTCCCTTCAAAAACAGTGATTAATACAGAAATTTTTTATCTCCGAAACGACAAAATTTCTTCGTCAGCTGATTTATAATATAATCAGAATAGAAGTTAAGTTGAAACCAATGATCTTTATAACAATAAAAGAACGAGGTTAATCATGGATACAATAATATATGCCGATATCTATTTTATTATTAACTTTTGCGTTGATTTCGTTTGTATATATATCGCGACAGCAGTTCTGAAGCTCCCTATAAAGGCACTAAGGCTGACTGCTGCGGCAGCAGTCGGAGCAGTCTACTCACTTCTCGCCTTGTATTATCAAAACATATTAATTCATCTTGCAATAGCATTTTTACTGTGTGTAATTGCAGTTAAGGTGGGATTTGTTTCGCTTCTGAAGCTATGGATTTTATTTATTATAAGTTCTGTTTTGATTGGTGGAATTTTTACGGTAATATACATTCAGTCGGAAGCAAATGAGCTTGCTATATTTGCGGCATTGCCTGCGGCTGCTCTGATTACATACATTTACGGGAAACTTATAAAAAACCGTATACATATAAAAACCGCAAAGCTAAAGCTGAAATATAAAGGCAAAGAAATTTCGGTTGTCGGATTCGTCGACAGCGGTAACAAGCTTTGTGATCCGATCAGCGGTGACAATGTGGTGCTGGTTAAGAAAGATATTATTAATAGTCTGTGTGAACTTAATGATAAAACCGTCGGTGTAAGGCTAATACCGGTGAGAACTGCAGCAGGCAATAGGGTTCTGTTTGGGTTCCGGCCTGATGTAGCTGAGATAAAGACAATAACACAACGTAAATCCAACGAGAGAAAGTTAATTATTGCGATTGACGACAGCCCGGGCAGTTTCTGTGGATTCAATGCAAATATCCCGGGAGATATAATTTGAAAGGGGATAGGTTTATGAATTTATTAAAGGGTATTACAACGCTGACCAAACGGATATTACGTGAAATTCTTGGTAAAGAAGACGAGCTGTATTATATTAACGGTTCGCAGACATTGCCGCCGCCGCTTAGTAAAGAAGAAGAAACAGAACTCATTGAAAGACTCGAGACCGATCCTAAGGCGAAAAACAAGTTGATTGAACGCAACCTCAGACTTGTGGTTTATATTGCAAAAAAATTTGAGAACACCGGAATTGGGATCGAGGATTTAATCAGCATCGGAACTATCGGGCTGATGAAGGCTGTGGGAAGCTTTAAGGCGGAAAAGCAGATAAAGCTGGCGACCTATGCATCAAGATGCATAGAAAACGAAATTCTTATGTATATTCGAAAGAACTCAAACCTGAAAACCGAGCTTTCAATCGACGAACCTCTCAGCGTCGATTGGGACGGGAATGAGCTCCTGCTGTCAGACCTTCTCGGTACTGAGAACGATTATGTTTCAGTGTCGCTTGAGGAAGAAGAAGAGAGAAAACAAATATATAAAGCCTTGAGAAAGCTCAACAAACGCGATAGAGAAATAATTGAGCTGCGTTTCGGACTGCATCATCCTCAGAATAAGGAGCTGACACAAAAAGAAGTTGCTGATATGCTCAGTATATCTCAATCATATATTTCACGGCTCGAAAAGAAAATTATTCAAAAGCTGAAGGAAGAATTGTCAAGCTGTTGAATGATATCAGATTTGCAACTCTAACACTAACCCGCAAAAGAAACATGATGCAATAATTCAAAACTAATTGTATTGAAATTAGTTTTGAAAACGAGCGAGCTGTAAGGTCTTTCCTTTAAATTATGTTTCTGATTGCGGTTTAGTATAAGAAAAAATTCTTGCAATTCTAAAGTATATATTGTATAATAATCAATACTGAACGAATAAATACTAAACTAATTTATGCATATTGGAGAGATAGGTTGAACAAAAAGGAGCATCGCTTCTAATTTAAGTTTATTCAACCCGCGAGTTTGTATTTCCCATCAAAATGATGGAATTTCGGTAAGCCGAAACCTCACAAACTCCGAAAGAAAGTATGTATTTTATTGTGAAAAAACGTTTATTGATTATTATACTTGCAGCATTGACTACTTTCATGTCTGCCTGTTCGGGTACACCCTCGTCAACCGAATCAACGGTTGATGACAGCTCAGCTGCTGTGGAATCCACTGTAAGCGAAGTTTTACAGGAGGAATCATCGACATATGTTTTCGGGGAGCCGGTTTCATCGACACTTGATATTAACTCAGGCACCTTTGTTAAGGCAGAAGAGGTTGATTCGCAATATATTACCAAAACCGCAGGCGGCTATACATACCTGAACATATTCTCTCCGGTTATCGATATATCCGGATTTGCAAGCCTTGAAGAGAACAATAACCAGCTTTACAGAATGCTGCTTGCCGATAAGGACAAGTATTCAGATAATAATGATTGGTTAGGCTGGAGTACATCGGGCGGCAGAATCAGATTCCGCACAAATGCAACTAGCCTACAGGTTGATATTACTCTTCAGAATATAAACGGCGGTATGAAGCATTTTGCACCAAGCGGTGTTTCCGGAATTGATGTTTATGTCGGAACGGGAACAGCAAGAAAATATAACTGCACAATACTTCCTAAAACGGAGCCATCATACAGCGGAACAATCTATCTTCCATCCGGAACAAAGGAAGTTATGATTGATTTACCGTTATACGCTGGAGTAAAATCGATGTCAATCGGATTCCCCACAGGTTCAACCGTTGCAGAACCGCTGCCTTATACATATGAAAAACCGGTTGTATTTTACGGCTCATCCATAACCCAGGGCGGTTGTGCTTCAAGACCGGGTACTGCGTATTTCCATGTTATAACCCGTGCGTTTGATGCAAATATTGTAAACCTCGGATTTTCAGGCTCGGCACTTGGTGAAACCTCGATTGCCGAATATATAGCTTCCATTGAAATGTCGGCTTTTGTCTTTGATTACGATTACAATGCGGACACATTGGAGAAGTTGTCGCCTACTCACTATCCATTCTATGAAATCGTCAGAGCAGCACACCCCGATATTCCGATTATATTTGTATCTCGCGCCAACTACAGTAAATACGATACTAACGCAGTTCAATGCCGTTCACTTATTATTGCTAATTACAACAAAGCAAAAAAAGCGGGCGATGAAAATGTGTATTTTGTTGACGGCAGCCTGTTCTACGATGAGTATAACCCCGGCGACTATACAGTTGACGGGCTTCATCCTACAGACCTCGGTTTCAGGATGATGGCAGAAGATATATTCCCGGTGCTTAAAGAAGCACTCGAAAAAGTAAACAATTAATCAATTAATATGGAAAGGCAAACACAGAGATGACCAGGATAGTAAAAAAGCGTTTTTTAAACGATTCAATTGTTGAGGTTGTTTTTGATGCTCCCGATATAGCAAAGAAAGCAATGCCCGGTCAGTTCATAATTTTCAGAGTTGACGAAGAAGGCGAGCGGATTCCGCTCACAATCGCCGGCTATGATCGTGAGATGGGTACAATAACAGTAATTGCGCAGACAGTCGGCTATTCAACCAAGAAGCTTGCCGCAAAAGAAGAGGGCGAATATATATCCGACCTTGTCGGACCACTCGGCAGACCCTCTGAGCTTGAAAGCAATATTAAGGTTGCTGTTATCGGTGGCGGTCTGGGCTGTGCAATCGCATATCCACAGGCGAAGGCGCTACATGATATGAACTGCGAGGTTGATATAATTGCAGGCTTCAGAAGCAATGACCTGATTATTCTTGAAGACGAAATGAAAGCCGTTTCGGACAAGTTAATTATATGCACCGACGACGGCTCAAACGGAAATAAAGCGCTTGTAACCGATGCACTTAAAGCATTGATTGAAAACGGTGTAAAATATGATCTTGTTATCGCAATTGGTCCACCTATAATGATGAAATTTGTATGTCTGCTTACAAAGCAGTATAATATAAAAACAATTGTAAGCCTTAACCCGATTATGATCGATGGTACAGGTATGTGCGGCGGCTGCAGGGTTACAGTGGGCGGAAAAATCAAATTTGCCTGCGTTGACGGTCCTGATTTTGACGGTTATGAGGTCGATTTTGACGAGCTTATGAGAAGAAACAGAGCATACTCAGGCGATGAAAAGAAACGCGACGAGGACTGCAAGCTTTTTCAGGGGGTTGACATAAAATGATTGACAAAACAAAGAAAACACCGATGGCACAGCTCGATCCTGTCGAAAGAAGCAAGACCTTTGGGGAAGTTGCGCTGGGTTATACCAAAGAAGAAGCAATGCAGGAGGCTGCACGCTGTCTGCAGTGTAAAAACCGTACCTGTGTTTCGGGCTGTCCTGTTATGGTACAGATTCCAGAGTTTCTTAAACTTATTACGGAAGGCAAATTTATTGAAGCGGCCGATAAGATAAAGGAAACCAACTCACTTCCGGCTGTTTGCGGCAGAGTTTGTCCTCAGGAGACACAGTGCGAAGGCAAGTGTGTCAGAGGTATCAAGGGTGAAAGTGTTGCGATAGGCAGACTTGAACGCTTTGCGGCTGATTATGCGGCGGCACACAGTAAGCCGACCGAGAAAAAGACAGCTCCTGCGAATGCGAAAAAGGTTGCTGTTGTCGGAAGCGGACCTGCAGGACTCAGCTGTGCAGGCGAGCTTGCAAAAAGAGGCTATTCGGTAACGGTTTTTGAAGCGTTCCATAAGAGCGGCGGTGTTCTCGTGTATGGAATCCCGGAATTCAGATTACCGAAGGAAATCGTAAAAAGAGAAATCGCCGGTCTTGAAGCAAACGGCGTTGAAATTAGAACAAATGCAGTTATCGGCAGAACATTTTTGGTTGACGAGCTTTTTGAGGACGGCTATGAAGCTGTTTTCATTGGCAGCGGTGCCGGACTACCGAACTTTATGGGTATCGAAGGCGAAGCGCTTGTCGGTGTTTATTCGGCGAACGAGTACCTTACCAGAGTGAATTTGATGAAGGCGTATGACAACTCGTATGTTACGCCGATCAGAAAATCGAAATCGGTTGCAGTTATCGGTGGCGGAAACGTTGCGATGGATGCTGCAAGATGCGCAAAAAGACTTGGTGCTGAGAATGTATATATAATCTACCGCAGAAGCGAGGAGGAAATGCCTGCAAGACGCGAAGAGGTCGAGCATGCTAAGGAAGAGGGCATAATATTCAAGCTTCTTTGCAACCCGAACCGCTTTGTCGGCAACGAGAAGGGTGAGCTGATCGCCGTCGATTGCGTTGAGATGGAATTGGGCGAGCCTGACGCAAGCGGCAGAAGAAGGCCGGTCGAAAAGGCTGACAGCGAGTTCAGACTTGATATCGATACGGCGGTAATAGCGGTCGGAACAACTCCGAACCCGTTGATCCGCTCAACAACCGAGGGACTTGATACAAACAAACGCGGTTGTATTGTCGTCGCGGAAGGCACAACAAAAACCTCTCGTGAGAACGTGTTCGCAGGCGGCGATGTCGTAACAGGTGCGGCAACAGTTATACTTGCGATGGGTGCCGGCAGAGATTCAGCAGCCGAAATAGATGAAATGCTGAAAGCAAAGTAAAAAGTATATAAATGAATCCCCAATCGTAACCTGATCGGGGATTTACTTTTTCAGATGATAATATTATAGCATACTATATATATTTTTTCATTCGGAAAAAGTCCGAACTTACACCTCCATAAAAATACGTCAGCATTTTGCAATGGAGGCAAACGGAAGCCTATGTAGGGGCAGCCCTGCGTGGCCGCCCCTACATCAGGGGGTGTTTAAATCAAAATCATCCTTACACACCCCCCTGCTGGTTTATCCGGCTGGGATTTTTTCATCCCTCGAGACCTCGGGTGTTTGTATTCGGATTGATTTCGGATTCGTATTGGATTGGATTAGGCGCGCAAATGATTTCATCTGATATCACTTGATGTCAGATATTTCTGATATATTTCTGTTTTGTAACATTTCATTTATCCGGAATTATAACAAATCTCCGGTCGAAAACTTTTCAACCGGAGATATTTTATGTAATACTATATTTTTATTACGGTACCTTTTTCGATTGCTTCATCAGCTTTTATTGTTGCGTAGAATGCACTGAATACCTCATCGATTGTCGGGCTGCCCGGAGTGCCGTTCTCGATCATATCAATCAGTGTCTGAATCTGTGCGTTCATATCCTTGTATTCGGAATCAACATTCAATGTTTTGTATTCACGGTTGTCACGGTGGTAGATTGAAATCAGGTCGCCCTCTTCACGGTCGGAATAGCGGAGATCCTTGAGCGTAAGGGTTATTCTGCCCTTTGTTCCGATAAACTCCTTGACATTGAGCGAGGCTATTGTGTTGCTCCAGCCGGCTTCGAAATATCCGATGCAGCCATTGTTTAGCTTTACGGTTGCGAGAGTATAATTCGCACGCGGCGAGTCCTCCTCAACCTTGTTGCCAATCCCGCTGACCTCGCAGATTTTTGCCCCTGTGAACCATTGCATAACATCAAAATAATGTACACCGCAGTCAACGACAGGAGATGTGTCCTCAAGCAATGCTTTGTGCCTTTCCCAGTCGGTTACATGATGGCTTTGAGCTATCCTCATCACCTTCAGCTCGCCGATTTCGCCGGCATCGATAAGCGACTTGATGGTGTTGTAGGATTTATTATGACGCAGTATAAGCGCAACAAGTACCTTCTGGCTTGCTGATTTTACAAGCTCGTAAAATTCCTTGCCGTCCTCATAATTCCCTGCAATAGGTTTTTCGCAGAGGACATGCTTTCCGTTTGCAAGCGACTCCCGCAGCAGCGGAAGATGGGTTGCTGTATATGTAGCGATTATAACAATATCAACTCTTGGATCATTGATGAATGCTTTATAGTCTGCTCCGTAATCCTTTGCTCCGTATTTACTTGCTGTAAGCGCAGCTTTTTCCTCATTGGTGTCAACGACTGCTATAATATCAATGTTATCTCTGTAATAAATATCCTCGATATGTTGTGTGCCGATATGACCGCAGCCGATCAATAAAATTCCGTATTTTTTCATTGTCTTTCCATTCCACAATAATCTTAAAGGTTTAGATTATTTGCTTATTGCATCACTTATATTTTTGATTTCTTATTTAAATTTGATATTGACGCAAACTAAATGAAAGTGTATACTAAGACGAGTATTTTAGCAATGTATAAATCAACTTTTTATATGGACTTTTCAACTGATGGGAGGTGTTTATACTGGAGTCGCTGAACCAATTTTTCTTTTCGCATGAATATAATTCCAATAATAACGAATATCTTCTTGTAAATGCTTCCGGTTATTGTTCAACTGAAAGCAGTATAAAAACACACCTTAAAAACGGTTGTACAGATTACCTTTTTATATATCTTGTGTCCGGGGAATTATATACAAATATCGGACTTATTCAACCCGGGCAGTTGGTTGTGTTTTATCCGGTCACACCAATACATATCGATAGCAGTGCAGCAGTTTCTTTTCACTGGGTACACTTCACAGGCTTCGGAGCAAAAGCTGTTATTGACAGCTGTAGGTTTGACAACGCAAATATTGTTGATGTCGGCATCAGCGATAATGTAATCAAGGAATTTCAGCATCTTGACAAGGAAGCACTTCAGCATGAGTACTGCTTCAAAATATCAGCTGCTGCAAGGCTGACAACAATTATGGTCGCACTCAGCAGAAACAAGCATGGAACAGAAAAGCAACCTTTAAAAGAGCAGAAGGTTGCAAATTCACTTGATTATATTAAGAAAAACTACTGCACCGATATAAGCCTTGAAACGCTTGCTGAAATCGAGCATCTCAGCATCAGCAGATACCGTACTGTTTTCAAGGAATATATGGGTACAGCACCTCTTGATTACATAATAACACTGCGTATCAAAAAAGCATGCGAGCTGATTTCCGAAAGCAATCTCAACCTCAGAGAGGTTGCCGAAGCGGTGGGGTATAACGATCAACTGTATTTCAGCCGTATTTTCAAGAAGCGTATGGGCGTAATCCCAAGCGAATACAGGAATACTGCTCTTATAGCTTCAAAGCTTTAATTCATAATGGGTTTCGGTCTCTCCGATAAGACTGAAGCCTATTTTTTCGTATAGCCTTCTTGCACGAATGATATTCTTAAAGCAACCGATGTAAACAGGTAATCCTGCACTTTTCCCTTCTGTAATTATTTCTGCAAGAACTGAGCTTCCAATCCCCAACCCTCTGAATTTGGAAGATAGATGAAGTTCACATATATAAATCCGATTTGTTCTGATTATCTGACAGAATCCGACTGATTTTTCATCAAACATTATGACATAGACATTTTCTGTGTTGAATTCGGTATCGAATAGACTTCGCTGTTTAGCTTCATCCCAACCCCAGATTTCGTCTATGTATTGAAAATCGCCCGACTTTATTGTTTGGTAAACAAATTCTTTGTCATCCTCACTCGCTAATCTCAGCGAGTGTTTTTTGTTGATGTGCATTCTCCCACTCATCCTTTAGGATTCCGTATATGCACATATCCTCGAAAACGCCGTCTTTTCTGAGCGCATGCTTTCGCATTGTGCCTTCATATGTCATACCTGATTTTTGCATAACTCTCCCCGATGCGACATTTGTCGTCAAATGTAATGCGGCTATCCTGTGCATATTTAAATTGTTGAACGCGAAACCAATAACAGCCCTTGTGGCTTCGGTTGTGATGCCTATGTTCCACCATTTTGAGCCTATGTTATATCCAATCTCACTACGCATGCTTGTGTCGGATAAAGCATGAAGGTTTATTGCACCGACTGGCATTCCCTCGTAAACAATAACCCAGTTGTAGCATGAAGGTTTTTCGTATTCGGTAATCCAATTGTTGAGTATAAATCTCGTTTCGTTCATATCTTTATGTAAATCCCAATGCATGTATTTTATTACATTGACATCGGTTGCCCAGTTGTCGAACATCGCCTGTGCATCATCAATTGTAAATCTGCGGAGCAACAATCGTTCAGTTTGTATCGTTTGTGTTCCTGTGTGCGTTAGCATAATAATCTCCATTCTGTGTAAAAGCGCAAATTTGTCATGAAAATTAATGGAGATACGCGATTAGATTATTGCGTATCCATACATTTTTCACGCTAATTCTCTCCTATATCTTAAAGCTGAAAGAGGTTTTCCATAATTGAGTGTTTTTTTAGTCCCATCAAAAAGAAATCCATTTTTTTCATAAAAAAGTCTTGCTGAATGGTTATCTTCAAGAACAAAAAGTATTAAATATTTTTCACCTAATGCTTTTGTATAAGAGGATATATAATTTAATGCTACTGTTCCAAAACCTTTTCTGCAATAATCGGGATGCAGATATAAACTGACTAACTCATAATAATTTTCATCTGAATTTTTATCCTGGGGCTTTGCTAATGTTATAAAACCTATTGTGTTATTTTCTAATTGAATTATAAAATACTCGCAGTCGTTTTTTAATAAGAGATTCTGCCATTGAGCAGGTCTCGTTTTGTTTTTTTCGATTATATATTCGGTAGGAATGATATCTTTATATGCTACTTCCCACGAGAGCATATGTATGTCAGCAATGTCGATTGCATCATCAATGGTTGCTTTCTTTATTGTTATTGTTTCCATTTCTATTCTCCCACTCCTCTTTCAATATCGCATAATGAAGCTCGTCGTACAAATAAAATATCAAATATTGTTTTGCTATTAGTCTATGCGATGCTATCCAATAAAGATTGAATCTTGACCTTTTTTCCACTGGTTTATCCAAATTTTATTTGTTTTTCGAATGTTTTGAGGGAGGTTCTCTCTGCTGAAAAACTTAAGCTCATAACTTTCATTGGAATTTTTGCGAAGCTCTCCACTGTATTTTTTTGCAATAAAGACAACAATTCCACCAAAAACAACATCTTTATTTGGATATTCAACAACACAATTTTTCCCTGAATATATGCCGAATAATGAAAGGGATTCTAATTTCAACCCTGTTTCTTCCATAACTTCACGAGTGGCGGTTTCTAAAAAAGTTTCGCCGAAATTCATACCGCCACCTGGCACACACCATTCACCATCATCCGTTCTTTTTTGAAGTAAGATTTGACCATTATTTTCGATTATAACATCACACCCAATAGACAATAGAGGGGTATGACCGATTAGTTTTCGCATTTCTGTTATATAATCTTCCATATATAAACCTCCTAAAAATATATATTTTAATGATATTATATGATTTTATAATAACAGTTTTTATAGTACCATGAACGATTATATTAGTCAATAAATACCTTTTTCTTTTAGGATGAATATAAGAAACAGTAGGGGGATATATTTTTGCAACATAAACGATTCATACAACAATTCCTGATTTGATTATTCAACTATTGTGTTCCCACTCCTCTTTTAATATCGCATAATGAAGCTCGTCGTACCAGGGTTCGGGATCGCATTTTCTGCCCTTGCGGCATTTGACAAAATAAGCCTCACGGCGCATATTGTTGCGTTCCATAACACGGTATGAGCCGTAGTTTTCGGAAAAACAGGTTGCATAAATCCGGTGCAGGTTCAGCTCAGCAAAACCAAACCTTATCAGCTCGGCTGCAAATTCGGTTCCGTAACCCTGCTTCCAATAGTCCATATGCAGCACCCAACCAATCATACCTTCATCACCTGCTTGATTCAGGTATATACCACAACCGCCGATAACCTTTCCGCTGTCTTTGAGAGTTACCACAAAGTCAAAATGTGTTTGAGGCGATTTTTTCGACTTTTCAATACAATCCTTTATGAAATTGCGTGTATCATCCTCGGTATTTGGACCCCATACCATAAATTTTATATTCTCGTAGTTGCTTCCGTAACTGTGAACAGCTTCAAAGTCGCTATCCACAAATGGCCGTAATATCAATCTTTTCGTTTCAAGTGTCATGTTTTTGTTCCTTTCCATGTGAATTGCTTTCCAACCGTTTGGTCTGTCGGAAATACTTGTGGTCACAAATCCTGCTTTTTCATAACATCTAAATGCGTTTTTGTTGAAGTCGAAAACAGAAAGTGTAACTTTCGTCATACCTAATTGATTCATTGCATAATCAACAAGCAGATTTAATGCTTCTGTACCGTAACCATGGTTGCTGTATTCTTCACCAAGCAAAAATCGACAGACAGAGCATTTTTTTGCTTCCCAATCGATAAAATCAAGCTCAGCGGCTCCTATCATCGCATCATCTTTTGTTATAGCAAAATATCTTGTGTTTTGAGTGTTTTTTATGCGGCTTTGCACTTGCTCTGCTGTAAGAGGATATGTATAAAACCTACCACCGCCCCATTGGTTAAAGAAATTCTCATCCTTGCCTTCGTTGTATTTGACAATATTGACAGCATCTTTGTCCTGTAATTGGCGTATTTTAATCAAGCAATTCACCCCAATCTAAATTCCATATACCCGACTGTAAACGGTAGATGTGAGAAGGTCTGAATGCTGACCGGCATAAATCCGTTTTCGGCATACCAATCCTTCAGCCTTGTGTCTTCATCAATTATTCCGATTGTTATTTTCCTGCCGCCGAATTCGGTAACCTTGGCTTTTACGAAATCAATCAGCTCTCTGCCGATGCCCATATGACGACATTCGGGAACAACTGCAAGCTTACGCATCTCGAAGGTATCGTCCGAAACCTTATTTATTTGTACAAATCCGACAGCTCCAAAGCTGTTATAATAGCAAAACATCAGATTACCATCGTTGAAATCGCGTTCAAGCCTGTCTATTTTCATAAATGCTCCGTTTGTCGGACAGTTTTGTTCGGTCAACCCGAATTCATCCGCAACCGTCGTAAAGCTTTTTCTGATTATATCAAGACACTCGGACAGATCACTTTTTTCTGCTTGTAAAATCACATTATCTCACTCACTTTCTTATCTGATATGATGTTATATAAATTTTATGCTTGACAGTAAAGGTTTCAGGGAAAGTTTCTGATAATTTCTGATGCTCTGTTTCGAACTTTTGCAAGGTTTCATTATCCATTGAACCGAGAACACCGCGACATGCTCTGATTCGTCCATGCCAGCTTTCGGGTGTGAAAGGCAAATCAGCATAAAAGGATTCCATAACAGGATTATCAAAACAATGTATCCTTAAATCCTGCACAGCTGATGAACCGGAGGTCCAATTTTGATTCAAAGACTTAACAAGAGCGTGTGATTCCGAAGCAATAGGATCTTCTTTGATCCATGTCATATATATTTTGACAAACAACCCTTTTGATTTTAAAAGTCTTTTTATTTCAGGCACGATTTTTTCTTTATCAAAATACCAGAAACACTGACAGGCTGTAATAACATCAAAACTGCTGTCTGCAAATTCTGTATTCTCTGCAGAACATGCTTTAAATGTAATATTCATTTTCTTTTCATCTGCCATACGAACAGCTTCATTTATTTGATTTTGAGAAATATCAATTCCGGTTATTTTTGCACCATAATGATATAGTCCACGTGGAAGTTGACCTGTACCTGTTCCCATGTCAAGCCAATCTTGGTCTTCGTGTCCTACACCCAATAAGTATAGTGTGTCATATAATTCTTTTGGATAAATATCACGAAATTTTGAATAGTCTTTTGAAGCTTTTCCAAAATCAAATACTTGCCCATTGTCAATAGTGTTCAGCTTTATCATATAAACCTCCTCTTGATGATGTATTTTAAGATTTAATCTCAACCCATATTTCCGAAACTTTGCCTCTCGGTTTAAATCCGATGTTGCGATATACTTTGTTTGATGCGGGGTTTGCGATATCGGCATACAACATAGGTGTTTTGCCTTCTGCCAATGCTCTTTTGCAAAGCTCCGCAACAACCGATGCTGCATAACCCTTGCAGCGATGCTCAATGGAGGTGTAAACCTGATTTATCCTTGCGTATTTGTCGTCTTTTTTGCTGATACCTACCATAGATACAATTTTGTTATCTTTGTATAATACCAGAAAATCGGGGTTGGCTAAGTTTTTCTTAGCGGCTTCTATGCAATCTGCATCAAGTGCATTTTTACCCCAACATTCGAAATAGTATTGCTTGTAGAACTCAGCGAGAAGCTCAAGGTCATCATCTGAAGGATGTGTTATAGTTACATCGGTTATTTTCGGTATGATAACATTGTTGCACTCATAGCTTTGCATATCAGTTTTGAATGTTATTTCTGCAATATCAATAACAGCCCTTGAAAAGTACTCTATGAACTCAAGCTTTGCAACAATTTTAATTGATTTGCATTCTCTAAGATGATTTATAATATTCTCGCATACCTTCTGTGATTCGTAATCGGTAATATTGTTGCTCGTCCAAATCCAAAAGGGTGTACTCGGATGTGTCCTGCCAACAATGGCACTGTTTCCGTTTGACAGCAGAACAAGCGGTGATGTGCGTATCAACTCCATGAGGTTGAACGCAATTATATCGTTGTTGTATTCAGCAGAGCTGAACAGTAAATGATCTTTATCGATCGAGGTTAACATAACATTTTACTCCTTAGTGTAATTCACTCCGTATAAGGTTGCTTCCGGTACTTGTGGCGAGGTATAGTTAGCATATCTTTTTAGTCCGTTAGAATTATCTAACAACATGGATTCAAGAAGAACTTTTGACAGGTTTGTTATCAGCGGATGTGTTATTGCTTCATTTATATCCATAAAAATCGCTTCACTGTTTTCAAAACCATCAGAAGTCGGGGTTCCTTCTACGTAATCCATTTTGAATACTACATACCATGAGTCGGGAAAAAATCTGATTCCAACCAATTCTTTAATCTCGGCCTTGATTTTTGTTTCCTCCCATAATTCCCGATGAGCGGTGGCTTCCGGTGCTTCATTTTCATTGCAACATCCGCCCGGGGTCAGATATCTTCCGTTAGCGCTTCCGTATGTATGCTTTACTAATAGAACATCATTACCCCGCATAACAATGCAGCCAATTGATTTTGTAAAGTTATTGTTCGGCATATTATTACTCCTTTAAAAATTTATTGTGTAGGATACTAAATTTTTGTACAAATAAAAATCAGTTCCCGCTTGCAGTCTTCAATTGTTGACTTATCGTACCAACCGAATTTTTCTTTGATTCTGAATCCGGCATTTTCTAATGTTTGTGAGAGTTGATTATCGTAATAATATTTCAGCTTTAAATCCTCGGTGTGCCTTGATTTGATACCGTTTTTATCGGTAACTTCATATGCATAATGAGGATATATGATCTGATTTTGGGTATCGATTTTATCGCCCCAGTGTTTTTTGACAACATAGTTTCCTGTATTCTCATCAAGCCGTTCCCATTGCACTGTCTCCGGATAGCACCATCCTTCATCCATAACAGGTCTTGGATTGAATACATTGATGATGAATATTCCGTCATAAGTTAAATGCTCTCTGATACATCTCAATGATTGCTTTATGACATCATCTTCAGTCAGTGCCTGGAAAACACGAAAAGGAGCTATTATCATTGAAAACTTTTTTTGCAGGTTAAAATCAGACATATCACCATGGACGATTGTTATTTTATCTTTCAGCTCAGGTTCATTCTCGGTTTTAGCTCTGAAAATATCAAGCATCTGGATAGACAAATCAAGACCGGTAACTTTAAAACACTGCCTTGCTAATGCTATAGATACTCTGCCTGTTCCGCAGCCAAGCTCAAGTATCTCGCCTTTCTGCATTTTTGCGTAATCTATATAGAACGGTATGTCTGCTTGAAGATTATCTCGTTTATCTACATCATATAGCCAAGCGGTATTTCTGAATAAGTTTTTCATATGAATCTGTCCTTTCTATCCGAAATATATTCATTTCAATGTAATCCAATATCTTTGGACTAAATTTCCGTTTTGTTCTGTAAGCTCATTCTCAATAATTCCACCATTTTTCATTATTGTTTTTGCAGAAGCTATATTGTCTTTGTCGCAAGTAATCAGAACTTTATCGATGTTTAACTTGCAGCATTTTTCAAGAGCAAGCTTTAGCATTTGAGAAGCATAACCTTTTCGACGCTCGGATGGTCGAACACCATAACCAATATGACCGCCATAATCAATAAGAAACTCATTAAGGGAATGTCTGATTTGAATAGTTCCGATAATCTTATCGCCAATAGCTGCAAAGTAAGTTGAACAATTAACCCAACCATTTGGAGCTGCAGTTTGAGCGGATGTAATTATATTAAACCAATTTTTGTAATTATCGGCATGATCCAATCCGCCATCACCACTGATTTCATATTCACCATAATCAAAATATTCTTGCCGATATTCAATCGCTTGGTTTTCCATTTCGAGTGTCGGAAAAACTAAAATAATCTGTTCGGTCATGACTTCCTCCCTATCCATAACCCGTGCATGCTGTGTCCGATTATTGACGGCTGTTCACAGGTTGCAAGGTGGTATTCCATGTATGCTTCGAATTGTTGATCACTACAGCTGTTAATAATTTCTCTGAGAGGGTACCTAAGTCCATCAACTCCGATATTTGTTATCTTTTCAACTTTATATTCATTAGCAAGTAAATCGGATTCATCAAAATTCATTGCATAGAATACACCGTTGTTTCCGGTATCTAATATTGTTTTACATTTAGCAATATCTATATCAGCTCTGTTAAAGTGATTGATAAAGCAAGCGTTTCTGTTTATATATGAAAAAGTGAAAGCTCCACCGACTTTTAAAACCCTAAGACATTCTCCAATACACTTTTCTCGTTCAGCCTGTGTTTGTAAATGATACAACGCACCCATACATATTACTGCATCAAAGCTATTTTCTTCAAATGCAGACATATCAAGCACATCGCCTTGATATATTTTTGTTAGTAAACGATCGGTATCTTTGCTTCTCATAATATCAACATGCTTTTGCATCAGATCACCAGCTGTAACTGTGTAACCATTATCCGCAAGCGGAAAAGCATATACACCCGTTCCGGCACAGCAGTCAAGAACTGAACAACCTTTGGGCAAATGCGTTAATAAAAAATGCAGAGTGGTTTGGTATTCAATTGTATTAGCACGGTCAAGCTGTAGTCTTCCATCTTCGTTGCATTGTTCATTGTAGTATTGTTCAAGCATTGCATGCACACATCCTTTATAAAATAAAAAACCGGTATAAGTTTATAAAAACTTATACCGGTATACTCTTATCTTTATATATAATTATATGGTTATATATTTATCCCCTTGGATTACCTCGATAAGAGTATAGCAGTATAAGCCCGTTATCATCATGCATCGCGCAAGGCGCTCCACATTTAATTACGGATGAGTCAGTTGTTCTTTCAAACAATTGCCAAACTGTATTTCTCATCGAAAATTCTCCTAAAAATTAAAAAACTATGAATTTCTATAAATTTTATACCCATTTAAAGCCTTTGTCAATAGCAATCTTACAGAAATTATTGAAAAATTGAAATTAAAGTTATTGATTATAACCAAAAAATGTACATAAAACTAATTATACGCTTCGATATACTCCTCAAGTGTCCAGTCTCTCTCGTATATTTCAGTAGCGACAGTTCTGCCGACAAAACGGAAGTGCCAGGATTCATACTTTATGCCTGTGATTGATTTTTTTCCTTCGGGATACCGAAGAATGAACCCAAATTTGTGTGCGTTTTCGGCAAGCCAGTTTGCCGAAGGTGTTCCTGCAAAGGTGGAGTTGTAATCAGTGTCATATATATCAACAGCAAGCCCTGTCTGATGCTCGCTTGTGCCTGACCTTGCGCTGTATTCCACAACTATTTGTTCGATTTCTTCTTTTGTAAGATTTTTATTTTTTTCTTTTTTCGATTCTTGTTCTACATAATAATTGAACCACCAACTCTGAAGCGCATACGAACGATAACCGCTTGACATCCTGATCCGTTTATAACCGTTTGCGGCAGCTTCCTTCAGCAATGCTTCGAGAGCTTTATCTGCGGTTGCGTTAAGTTGTGTGGTTTCATATCCTGCTTTTGCATTCACTGTCGTAACAAGATTTTCCGGTACATAGGTACTTGAAATGGTATTCTGTGAGTTGACCAATATTAGATACTTTTCAACATCAACCGGATCTATGTACTGCGCATACAGTGTTATATCAATGGAATATGAGAATTCCTGCTGCGATTCATTGGGTTCGCTTTCGTCAGGAATACTTTCGTCAGGTTGAGATAATGTACCGGATTCTGAAACAAAAGAAGCTGTATCGCTCTCATTTCGCGCCGATACATCACTTTGAGTTTCGGAAGCCATTGAAGAAGCAGCTGATGAAGTGTCACCGTTGCCGTTTCGGTTGGTTGTCAATGCGATAATAAGCAAAGTAGTTATTGCGGTAATCAAGACAAATATCGTAATTTGTTTGGTGATGTCTTTTTTCTTTTTAGGCTTTTTATAATTTCTATTCATTCCTTGACTGCTCCATCCGATTTGTATTATAATGTGTAATTGTATACTTTATTAACAAAAAAGTCAATTTAAAAAAATCAAATAATAAATGAACAATATAATTTATGTAAATATAAATTTTAAGAAAGGTTTACTATTGTATATGTATTTCAACTGGTATATATTATATATAAATATATAAAAAAATTAAAACAATTATAAGGGACAGATTATGAAATCAAAATTATTACCGATTATGTTGGGAACGGTTTTACTTCTGACTGCATGCGGAACAACAGGCGATACATCGTCTGAATTGTCGGAGCAGGACAGCCAAATTGAATCAACAGAAGAATCAATACCTGAAACGGAGAATTTCGGAGAAATGGTTTATTACACACAGGACACGCTTGCAGACTGTCTGCTTGCACTTAATTCTTATTTTGGCAACGGTATGGTGTTGCAGAGAGACAAGGAAGTTTCGGTCTGGGGGACAGCTGATGAATCGCTTAACGGAAGAACGGTAATTGTCATGTTCGCAGGTCAGACAAAGACCGCGATAGTTGAAAAAGAAAAATGGAATGTAAAGCTTGATCCGCTTGCGATTGATAAGACCGGTTCAGATCTTATTATAACCTGTACAAATATAAGTGTTTCATTCAGCCATGTTCGCGTCGGCGATGTATGGCTTGCCTCCGGACAGTCAAATATGTGTTTTTTTATAGAATACCTGAGCGGAACGTCAAGAACAAGCATTGATAACGATTGTGATTATCCTGATATGGGTTTCTTGATTATACCGGAAAAGAAGGCTACAGTTGTTCAAAGTGATTTTGAGAGAAAAGCTTGGGTAATCCCCAGCAAAGATACAATAGCAAAAAACGGTATATCATCAACAGCTTTTCTTTTTGCAAGAGAGATATATAAAAATCTTGATATCCCGCTTGGCATTGTTGTGAGCGGTGCCGGAAGCTCCACTGTCGAGATGTGGATGAATCCTGCGGAAATAACGAAAGCAAAGCTTTATTCATATACATATCAGTCTGAAAGTTATTACGCTGCAATGATAAATCCTCTGCTGCCAATGGCATTTAAGGGGATGATCTGGTATCAGGGTGAAGGCAACTCATACAATCCTGACCCATATGGTGACTATTTGAAGGTTTTTGTTGAATCGACACGCAGACTGTTTAATAACCTTGATATGCCGTTTATACAGGTAGGACTGCCGTCCTATGACGATCTCGACTACACAAAGGTCAGACTTTTACAGCTGCAGACACAATCACTTGTACCGAATATGTATACAACCATAAACTATGACTCAGGTAATCCGAAAGACCTGCATCCGATAGATAAGCTTGTAATCGGAACCAGACTTGCAAATATGGCTCTCGAAAAGATATATAACATCGATAAGCCTGTAGATTATCCGACGCTCGCTTCATATGAGGTCAATGGGAACGAAGCAACACTTGTTTTCAACACAACCTCAGGGTTGAAGATGACTGACGGTGAAATCAATTCGCTCGAGATTTGTGGTGCAGACGGTGTTTTTGTCAAAGCAATATGTACTATTATCGATGAAAAAACAATAAAAATCACAAGCAGCGTTGAACAGATTAAAAAAATTAAGCTTGGCTGTAACCCTACAGTTATCCCCTGTGAGCTGACCAGCAACGAGGAACTGCCGGTTGCATCGTTCATGATTGAGATAAATTAAGATTTATTCTTAAAAAAGTATTGACAATAGTGATTTTTCTATGGTATAATAAGCAGTACGATTTTGGGAACGGATGTAATCGATTTTGAAAATTGACTTTAATGCCATGCTTTGCGGTGAGCAAAGAGAACTGACATTTTCTTATGCGCTTGATATTGGTGGATATACACCGGACATCGCTTCAGGAAATGCAAAAATTATTGGAAATGCCTTCGACCACACCGGTTATATTAAGCTACAAATTGAATTTATGCTTGATATGGCGGTTGTTTGCTCCAAATGCGCCGAAGAGTTCAACTATAAGGATAATTTTAAAATCGAATATTCATTATGCACTGCACTTGAGAATCCTGAAGAAAATGATGATTATATTGTACTTGACAGCGGAATGCTTGATCTTGAGGAGCTGGCAGAAACGAGCATAATATTGAATCTTCCGAGCCGTTTTATCTGTAAAAAGAACTGTAAAGGACTTTGCCAGAAATGCGGAGCCAACCTGAACAACGGTCGGTGCGATTGCCCCGATAAAGAAATAGACCCAAGACTCGTAAAACTTATAGAATACCTTGAAAAATTTGAAAACAATGACACTGAGGAGGTTGAATAGAGATGGCAGTACCGAAGAGAAAAACATCAAAAGCGAGAAGAGATAAAAGAAGATCATCAGTTTGGAAGTTAGACGCACCCCAGATGGCAAAATGCCCGAAGTGCGGTGAATTTGTCCTTTCTCATAGAGTTTGCACAAATTGCGGCTCATACGATGGTAAAGTTGTACTCAAACAAGCAGACAAAAAAGAAGCATAATTTTAATATGTCGTTCTCAACATAGAGAGCGTACATGCTGCGGCGTGGATTGAAATAAATGCTGCGCAAACATCAGAAAATTTGGCGTTGCCGCTGTAGCTTTTCGGCACACGCCATTTTTTATATCAATTCAGTGAAATTGAGATAAATATGGTACAGATAAAAAGCGTTACAAAAAACTCAATTGCAGCAAAAAGCGGTATTGCCGCCGGTGATTTGTTGCAGTCGATCAACGGCAGAGAAGTCAATGATGTTATAGACTACCGTTTTTTTATCACGGAAAAAAAGTTGTCAATGCTGATCTCACATGACGGAACAGAGTACAAAGTCAACATCCTTAAAGGTCAGTATGCTGATATCGGACTTGAATTTGGTACTTATCTGATGGATGAAAAGAGACGCTGTAAAAACAACTGTATTTTCTGCTTCATCGACCAGAATCCAAAAGGGATGCGTGAAACAATATATTTCAAAGATGATGATGAGCGGCTTTCCTTCCTTTTCGGGAATTACATTACTCTGACAAATCTGAAGGACGCCGACCTTGAACGTATTATAGAAATGCATATCAGCCCTGTCAATGTATCGGTGCATACAACCAATCCCGAACTTCGTGTAAAAATGATGAACAACCGTTTCGCAGGAGATGTGCTTGAGAAGCTGAAACGATTAGCAGCAAACCATATTGCAATCAATGCCCAAATTGTGCTTTGCAGGGGATATAACGATAGTTATGAGCTGACACATACAATGGATGATCTGAAATCGCTGTTTCCAAGCATTCAAAGTGTTGCGATAGTGCCATCGGGTATAACAAAATACCGTAAGGGGCTGGTAAAGCTTATCCCGTATGATAAACAGGCAAGTGCTGAGGTTATTCAACAGATTACAAAATACGGCGATGATTGTGTCGAAAGCATGGGACACAGAATTTTCTTTCCGGCAGACGAGTTTTATGTTATGTCGGGGATACCACTTCCTGATGAAGAGTTTTACGAAGGCTACCTGCAGATTGAGAACGGTGTAGGAATGCTTCGCTCGATGCAGGAAGAATTCATTCTTGCAATGGAAGAAATTGATGTTGAAAACATGAAACCTCGCAAGGTTACATTAGCAACAGGCTTTGCAGCATATAAGTTAATTAAAGAGCTTTGTGATAGAGCTGAAATGAAATATAAGAAGCTTAATATAAATGTAATTGCAATAAAAAACAACTTTTTCGGCGAAAATATAATTGTAGCAGGATTGATTACTGGTAAAGATATTATTGAACAATTAACAGGCGTTGCTCTTGGTGATGAGCTGCTTATTTCGCGCTCAATGTTAAGAAGTGGGGGAGATTTATTTCTTGACAACATCTCTATTAACGAACTGTCGGAAAAGCTGAAGATCAAAGTCAGAGCAGTTGAAAATAATGGGTGCCAGCTGCTTGATACAATGTTGAAATAAATGGAGGTAAGCGGCATTTGCCGCACAAACACTATGAGAAAACATATAATAGCGATTGTTGGCAGACCTAATGTCGGTAAAAGCTCGCTTTTTAATAAAATCACAGGTCACAGGATTTCGATTGTCGAGGATACACCCGGCGTAACCCGTGACAGAATATACTATGAAACCGAATATGCAAACAGAAAACTTATGCTTATCGACACCGGCGGTATTGAAACCTCAAGTAAAGATGAAATGCTCAAACAGATGCGTATTCAGGCGGAAATTGCTATTGAACATGCTGAGGTCATCATCTTCCTAACTGACATACAAAGCGGTATGGTTGCGGCCGATGTCGAAATTGCAAGACAGCTTATGAGAAGCGGTAAGCCTATTATTCTTGCTGTTAATAAAATAGATTCAATCGGTGAGCCGCCACCTGAATTCTACGAATTCTACGGACTCGGTCTTGGTGATCCTATAGCATTGTCTGCGCTTCACGGAACCGGAAGCAGCGATATACTCGATAAGGTTATCGAATATTTGCCTGATTTGAGCGACGATGAAGAAAAAGAAGATGATGGGGTTATCCGTGTTGCTGTCATCGGAAAGCCTAATGCCGGTAAAAGCTCTATTATTAATAAAATAATTGGCGAAGAAAGGCTGATAGTATCAAGCGTTCCCGGAACAACACGCGATGCTATTGACGCCACGCTTGCGAACGAGTTTGGTAAATATGTATTTATCGATACAGCGGGCATACGCCGTCAGAGCAAAGTTGAGGACAACATTGAATATTACAGCGTTTTGCGTGCAAAGATGGCGGTTGAAAGAGCAGATGTCTGCCTTCTTATAGTTGATGCTGAGGAAGGTGTTACTTCGCAGGATGAGAAAATCGCCGGAATTGCACACAATGCAGGAAAAGCAACGATAATTGTAATCAATAAGTGGGATCTCATCGAAAAGGATGAAAAAACCACCGACAAATATAAAAAGGATGTTTACATTGCACTATCATATATGACTTATGCACCGCTGCTGTTTGTTTCTGCAAAAACAGGGCAACGGGTAACAAAATTGTTTGAACTGATTAACAAAGTTCGTACAAGCTCACAGATTCGTGTAACAACAGGTATGCTTAATGATGTGCTGAACGATGCAATGGCAAAGGCACAGCCGCCTTCAGATAAGGGCAAACGTCTGAAAATATATTACATGACTCAAAGCGGAACAACACCTCCGACATTTGTCTGCTTCTGCAATGATGCAGAGCTGTTCCATTTTTCGTATGTAAGATATCTTGAGAACACACTAAGAGACATTTTCGGATTTGAAGGTACACCTATTAAAATGATCATCCGCCAGAAGGGTGACGAAAGTTGAAATTCAGTCGAGCCGCATAAAAGATTACGCTATATATTTTATGCAATATAAAAAGATAAAAAATAAATTTTAATAATTTGAAACGAAGGGGATGGGTATAGCAGTGAGCTTTTATGATATTTACATCAACGGATATTTTATTTCCGGGGAAATGCCGATGCAGTATTATTACTTAGGCTTGTTGGTAATCGTTGTAATTTCATATCTTCTGGGCAGTCTTAATTCAGCGATTATAATTTCGAAGCTGAAGCATCACGAAGATATCAGAAAACATGGCAGCGGTAATGCCGGTATGACAAATATGCTTCGTACCTATGGGAAGCTTGACGGTGTTCTTACACTGCTCGGGGATATGCTCAAGGTTGTTGTTGCAGTATTTATCGCTCGCCTGCTTTGTGGTGAGGAAGGTGCATATCTTGCAGGCACATTCTGTGTTATCGGTCATATAGCTCCTGCATATTATGGTTTCAAGGGAGGTAAGGGTGTTGTTGCCGCAGCTACAACAATTCTGATTATTGATCCGCAAATTTTCTTGATTCTGATTGTATTGTTTGTTATAATAGTAGCAATAAGCCGTTATATTTCGCTTGGTTCGATTATTTGCGGTATTGCATATCCCGGAATTGTATACTGGCGTATAATGAATGCAACAGGAGGACATGAACCACCAAAACCACTTATGCTATTGTTCCCGATTTTTATTGGGTTACTTTTAATTTTTACCCACCGAGAGAACATAAAACGCCTGATGAATAATAAGGAAAACAAATTTTCATTCAAAAAGAAGGATGTTGACATGGGGAAATATATCGAGCCCAAGGACAGCCTTAAATATAACGATAAAAAATAGATTAATTACCAATGAGCAACTGCTTAGAAAGAGAGAAGATAATGAGTAATAAGATGAAGATCGATAACGAGATATTAACACTGAAAAAGCAGTTGTTTCATAAGCTGTATTCAAACCTTAACGAAATGCAAAGGACTGCTGTTGCAACAGTAAAAGGTCCGATTTTGGTGCTTGCAGGCGCCGGCAGCGGCAAAACTACTGTGTTGGTCAACAGAATTGCACATATACTTACCTTTGGTGATGCATTCGAAAATAATATTATACCTGACACTGCCGATATTGCAGAGATGCAGAAATTACTTGATAATGGAAACCAAGCAGATATAAAAGCATATCTAAAAAGGTTTGTCAAATCAACCCCTAAGCCTTGGAACATCCTTTGTATTACCTTTACAAATAAAGCGGCTAACGAGTTCAAGGAGAGGTTGACAAAGCTGCTCGGCGATACTGCTGCTGACATTTGGGCAGGAACCTTCCATTCGATTTGCGTTCGTATACTCCGCAGACATATAAATAAAATCGGGTACGACAACAGTTTTTCGATTTATGACAGCGATGATTCAAAAAGGCTTATCACAGAGTGTATGAAAAAGCTGAATATATCTGATGAAAAACTGTCCGTGCGTTCGGTGCATAACGAAATCAGCCGTGCTAAAGAACGCTATATACTGCCCGATAATTATGAGCTTACAGCCGGCAGCGATTTCAGAAAACAGCTTATCGCAAAAATATATCACGAATATCAAGAGGAACTGAAGCAGGCTTCGGCTCTTGACTTTGACGACCTTATCTTAAATACATTATTGCTGCTCACTCAGCGCGCTGATGTATTACAGGACTACAAGGAGCAGTTCCAATACATACTTGCTGACGAATACCAGGACACAAACCATTCACAGAATATGCTTATCGAACTTTTGGGTTCTGACCGCGGCAATGTATGCGTTGTCGGCGATGATGACCAGAGCATTTATGCGTTCAGAGGCGCAACAATTGATAATATTCTGAACTTTGACAGAGTATTTGAAAACTCAAGTATAATCCGCCTTGAGCAGAATTACCGCTCAACAAAAACAATATTGAATGCTGCAAACGCACTCATACAAAACAACGCAGGCAGAAAAGGCAAAACCCTCTGGACCGAAAATGAAGAAGGAATACAAATATTGATCAAAAAGCACTTCACTCAAAGTGAAGAAGCTGCCTATATAATGAACCTGATACGCAAAAGAGTTGAGGAAGGAGAAGTAAAATTTTCTGATTTTGCGGTATTATACAGACTCAACGAGCAATCCAACGCATTCGAATTGATTTTTTCAAAGAGCCATGTACCGTATCGTATATATGGCGGTCAACGTTTCTATGACCGCAAGGAAATTAAGGATGTAATCGCATACCTTTGCGTCACGGCAAATACAAACGATGAAACCAGGCTCCGCAGAATAATCAATCTGCCCCGCCGTGGTATCGGCAATACGACAATTGCAACTCTCTCGTCTGTAGCGGCAAGAGAGGGACTTCCGATTTATGAGGTTATCCGCAATGTCGAGCTTTATCCCGAACTGTCGAAGTCAAAATCATCAATACAGGTATTCTATAATCTGATTGAAGACCTCAGATACCTTTCAAACAACTGCACACTCGGCGAATTTGTTGAAAATGTTATAACTAAAACCGGTTATAAAACAATGCTCCAAGAGTCGGTTACTGAAAAAGACAGAATAAAGAACATCGAAGAATTGATTTCGAGTGCGATATTGTTTGAACAAAACTCCGAAACAAAGAGTTTGTCATCATTTCTTGAGGAAATCGCACTTGTATCGGATATAGACAATTATGATACCGACTCTGATGCGGTAACAATGATGACAATGCACAGCGCAAAAGGGCTTGAGTTTCCGGTTGTTTTCCTGCCGGGATTTGAAGATGGTGTATTCCCGTCAATGCAGGCACTTGAAGGAAATGAGCTTGAGGAAGAACGCAGACTTGCATATGTTGCATTGACGAGAGCAAAAAAAGAACTTATAATAACACATACAAAAACCAGACTTTTGTACGGTCGTACAACCTCAAACCCGATATCAAGATTTTCTGAGGAAATACCGACAGAGTATACAGTTGTTGAGGATACACCTAAGGTCGAAACCCGCAGCCATACCAATTATGTTTCTGATGCAATGACAAGATCGGCAGGCGCGTTTGTTAAAAACTCATACCAGTATGAAGCACCAAAAAAATCTACAGCAGCCCATCCAATTGCTAAAAATACTTTTTCGGTCGGAGACAGGATTTCGCATGCGTCCTTTGGCACAGGTATAATAACCGAAGCTGAAGTAATGGGACCGGATATAATATATACGATTGAGTTTGATTCACAAGGCAAACGCAAGCTTATGGCAAGCTATGCAAAGCTTACAATGGCAGAATAATATATTGGTAGGTTATGAATAGAGAATTATCCGAGCACGGGAGCATAAAAAAGCGGGCGAGAACATGAAATTCATCACCCGTGGTTGGATAATTCCATAGCACGAAACTGCGGACTGTTTTCGCGGAGCTATGGGGATA
>Ga0209417_1000453_pt1 | contig 97912 bp, 93 predicted proteins | sample RifGroF2_FD_184002 | JGI IMG/M metagenome (GOLD analysis project Ga0209417, IMG submission 184002) | Groundwater microbial communities from Rifle, Colorado, USA - Groundwater F2 (SPAdes) (version 2) | ecosystem: Environmental > Aquatic > Deep subsurface > Groundwater | place: Rifle, Colorado... | reverse complement strand
CTCGCGTCTCCCTGCCTCCGCCAGTTGGCGGACTGTTCAAATCCCTAACTCACAAGATGATAAAAATAAACTCATCACAAAGTGGAGAGTTTATTTTTATAGCTCGGGGACAGGGATTTGAACCCCGATTAACTGGACCAGAACCAGTCGTCCTACCGTTAGACGATCCCCGAATATTTTGTTCCGCCTCCTTACTCTTTCCTCGGTCTCATCAGCGGAAAAATTTGGCATTCCCGAGCGGATTTGTTCATTAAAAAACTGAACAGGCGCTCACTGAAACCGAAACCGCAAGTCGGCGGCATGCCATATTCCAGGGCTTCCACGAAATCATAATCATGTTCCTGCGCTTCCTCGTCACCCGCTTCCCGCAATTTCTGTTGTTCCTGAAATCTCTGCTCTTGATCAAGCGGATTGTTCAATTCGCTGTAACCGTTGCCCAACTCCGAACCGGCCAAAATAACCTGAAATCTTTGCGCCAGTTCCGAATTATTTTCATCGCGCTTGGCCAAAGGTGACACGGTAATCGGCGTACCGACTAAAAATCCCGGACCGGCAATTTGTTTACGGCAATATTTCCACAAATTATCAATCGCCCGCGTAACGTTAAAACCTTTTTTGTCATATTCCACTTCCAGTTCATCCAATTTTTTCCGAATTTCTTTTTCATCGGTCTTTAAAATATCGATACCCGTCATTTTTAGAACGGTCTCGCGATAGTCATAGCGTACCCATTTTTTTCCCAAATCCACCTCAAAATCCTTGATTTTGAATTTCAAGGTACCGAAAGTTTCTTGCGCGATATGTTTAAACAATTCCTCGGTCAACTCCATGCCCATTTCATAATCGGCATAAGCCCAATAAAATTCCATCTGAGAATAATCTTGCAGATGTTCGGCGTCCATGCCTTCGTTCCGAAATTGCCGGCCGATTTCAAAAGTTTTTTCCAAACCGGCGACCATCAATTTTTTCTGCCACAATTCACCCATAGAAATTCTCAAATAAACATCAATATCCAGGGCGTTATGATGAGTCTTAAAAGGCTTGGCATCGGCGCCGCCGGCCATAGTTTCCAGCACCGGAGTTTCCACTTCAATAAAGCCGCGATGACATAAAAATTCCCGCGTCGCTTGCCAAAATTTAGCTTTTTTCAAAATCATTTCCCGCGTTTCCGGATTAAGCAAAATATCCAAATAACGACGACGATAGCGGCTTTCTTCGTCTTTCAAGCCGAACCAGGTGTCGGGAACGGGGCGTAAAGATTTGCTCAATAATCGCCATTCTTTGACCATGACGCTTTTTTCGCCTTTGTGAGTGGCGAAACAAACGCCGGTGATGGCCAAAAAATCTCCGCTGTCAATCAGCTTAACAAATTTTTTATAAAGCTCGTCGCCCAACTCTTTTTTGGATAAGGCAAGTTGTATGTTTCCGGACGCGTCTTCCAAGTTGGCGAACGTTAAATTACCGTGGCCGCGAATACTGCGCAAACGTCCGGCAATTTTAAATTCTTGGCCGGACTTTTCCAATTTCTCAAAATCAGCCAAAATTTCCGCCGTCAATTGACCGCGCTCCGTTCGCGCCGGATAAGGATTTATTCCCGACGCTTTCAATTCCGCTAATTTTTTTAAGCGGTCATCGCGTTCGCTAGCCGACGCTTTAACCTCCGATTCTCCTGACATATTGATAAAATAAAAGATAAGCCGATTAATTAGCCAATCTTCAAAATTTTACATTTAATTATTCCCTTCGGCGTTTCCACTTCTACGGCATCTCCCTTATGCTTCCCTAAAAACGCGACACCTAACGGCGATTCGTTGGAAATCTTGCCGTTGAGCGGATCGGCCTCGTTAAAGCTGACAATGGTATATTCTTTTTCTTGTCCGTCGGATTTGATGGTCACCCGAGAGCCCATAGTGACTTCTTCAGAAGAATTGCTGTTCTGCACCACGGTGACATTCTTTAAAGTATTGGTCAGCTCGGAGATGCGCCCCTCGTTTAAGCCCTGCGCATCCTTGGCTTCGCTGTATTCGGCATTTTCGCTAAGATCGCCCAATTCTTTGGCGCGCTCAATTCTCTCCGCGATTTCTTTCCGCCGGGTAGTTGTTAAAAAAGTGAGCTCTTCCTGTAATTTATCATAGCCTTCCTGAGAAATAATTTGCTCATTCATAGTTTTTTTATTACAAGTTTAATTAATGTTTAATATACTCTATCCGGCCAAATTAGACAAGAGCTGAAGAGCAAAAAACCGATTCCCAAAGGATGGTTAAGATAGGGAGTAAAAATGTTGGTGACGGCCAGAAATATTATGCCCGCTATCAAGGAAAAAAACAAATAATCGTTATGCCTGACGCCTTGCCGCCAAGCCGACAAACTTAATCGGAATAACAACCATAAATAAGCCAACAAGCCCAAGCAACCCAGTTTTAACCAAATATCCAGATAACCCCATTCAAAAGCATAGGTGGTATATTCGCCGCTGGGATTATTTTCCAAAATCCGCGGATCGCGGGAAAAATAGGTGACCGTCGCCCCGAAGCCCTGCCCGAACCAAGGCTCTTTTTTAATCTCTTCGCCCAGGACCGGCAATAACGACCAACGCGAAGCCAAGGCGGCCTCGTTCTGATTGCTGATTCTTTCTTCAAAATCGGCGCTGAATCCGCCGGCGCGAGGATACGGAAAAACAGCCGTCAAATAAATCAGTAGAAATCCCAAACCGCCGGCTAAAATCAACCACCCGCCCGCTCTGACCGTTTTTAAAAAAGATGTCCGTCGCCATAATAATATGAGACTGGCGCCAGCGGCCGCTAAAAATCCCACCCAAAAACTGCGGGAAAAACTGATCAGGATTGAACTGAAAAATAATCCGGCGATCAAAAGAGCGACCATATTCCGAGTCTGAAAAAAATCCCGGAATTGCCAACGCACCCGGTCAAATTGTCTCAACCAAAAAACCATCAAGAAAGCGAGAGCCGAAAAGATCTGCCCCTGAATGAAAATCCGCGGCCAACCGCTGAGAGTGGGCGTCATTTCGCCGACCAAAGTTCTTCTTAGCCAAACATAAAAGACATCGGCCACGCCCAGATTGTGAGTAAAAATGTATAGCAAAAATAATGTTTTCAAACTTAAGCAAAAAGCGGCGGCGAAGAATAAAGTCTGCAAGCGCTTGATCCGGCCGGCCTCGCGTTCGCCGTAGACGGCGACGATGGGAAACAACAACAGAAAATAAAGCCAAGCGTTAAAATCCAAAAATATCGTCGTCAAAGCGTGACCGCGCGCCCAACCGTTGATTAAGCCGATGACGATAAACAGAAACAAGAGCCAAAACAATTTTCCGCCGGCCAACAAGTGTCCGCTAAAAAAATTCCGCCAACGCGACCAATATAAACTTTGTCGGCGATATTTAACGATTTGCGCGATAAATTTCAAAAGAAACGCCGACATGACAATCAGCCACAGAGCGACGCGAATCGTGACGGCCGTCGAGCCGATATTAAATTGAAAAAGATGCCCCAAAGAACCGATAAATAATTCGCCGGCGACAATTAACAATCCGTATTCCAATCTATATAATGACGCCGCCAAGGCAATCGCCAAGATGACGGCGACAGCAATATAATTCAGCATTGGCCAAGACAAAGCCCAAAAAGACAATAATTCCACGACCAAGAAACCGACGAAAAGCACCGATATTTTTTTGTAATCAATTGGAAACATATTCAGACATATTTAAACATAACCCGCGGCTCTATTGTACGCGATCGCCGACTTTTATGCCGTGTTGGGCGCAATAACCGGCGTTAACTTCCAACACACGGTTGACCGGTCCGCCGCTCTCGTACAATTTAAACGGCCGAATACTTTCCGGCTCGGCCTCGGCAACGATTTTAATGATTTCTCCGTCGGCGATAAAAATTATATCCAAAGGAAACAGCATATCGCGCATCACAAACTCCTTTTTCTGTTTGTCGGGAAAAACGAAGAGCAGACCGCAGTCCGGGCAAAGCGAAGTTCGACCGCTCAAGCCGCGGTATTGTTCCCGCGGTCCGGACACGATACCGACTTGTATTTCCCGACCCTTAATCCACACCGCACCGTTTTCCGACGAGCGCGCCTCTAGAGTCGCGGCCAGCAATAAACCGCCGATAATCACGATTGCCAAGAGCAGAAAAAATAAGATTTTTTTTGATTTAAATTCCGGCATATCGATTGTATTAAGCTAGGCCGTGCTTGGCTTTAATGATGGCCAGAGCTTGTTGATATTTCTTGACGCGCGGCAAAAACGGCAGCAATTTATAAGCGAAAGACGGTAACCAAGAACTGATCGTGCCGCCCGGACTGACCGTAAACAAGGCTTGCGGAATCCAAGCGCCGCTTTTTCCTCGCTCCAACATCGTCAACCATAAATCCCAATCCTGAAATTTTTTAATGCTTTCATCCCAACCGTTCTCCGGAAAATCGGCGCTTCTGATCAAAGCGGTCGTATGGATGCCGGGCGCCTGCCTTAACTTTTCCGGATCAAATTCGCCGACTTTAAAAAATTTTCGCCCCCAATAAAAAGAAGAATAAACATAGCTGGCGGTCGGATGACTGCTTAGAGCGACCAACATGGTTTCCAGGGCAGTCGGTTTTAAAATAAGATCGGCATCGCAGAATAACAAGTATTCGCCGCTTGCTTCCCGCCAACCGCGATTGCGCGCCGCCGGCGCGCCGTGGTTACTTTGATTGATAAATAAATATTTGTTGTTGGTCTGTAAATTTTGATAATAAGCGGCAAAAATATTTTCCACGCCGTCCTGCGAACCGTCATTAACGATAATGACTTCATAATCAACCACCGTCTGGGCGGCGATGCTGGCCAGAGTCTTAATCAATTTGCGAGCGGAATTATAAACGGGAATAATAATGGAAATCATAAATTTTTGTTTTTAAGCCCGGTAATCAATCGAGCCGTTTGTTCGTCCCAAGAAAATTCTTTCTGCGCTCTGGCTCTTCCCTGTTCACCCAGTTGTTGTCGCCGATCGGCATCGGTGGCCAATTCCATAATCGCCCGTCTGATATCGCCAACATCTTCCGGGTCAACCAACAATCCGTTATAACCGTCAATCACGGCATCGCGGACACCGCCGGAATCGCCGGCGATTACCGGCCGCCCGCAAAGGTTGGCCTCCAAATAAACGATGCCAAAGCCCTCAAAATCGCCATCAATATCCCGTGAAGGCATGATAAAAATATCGCACAAATTCAGCCAGGCCCATTTCTCGTCATCGGACAATTCACCGCCCAAAAAAATTATTTGAGCGGCAAAACGGGGCGACACCAGGCGATGCAAAGCTTCTTCTTCCGGACCAGCGCCAATTACAAAATAAATCAAATTATCAATCAAAGGTTCGGGAATAGCCTCCACCGCTTTAATGGTATAATCCACTCCTTTGCGCCGCACCAGGCGCCCCAAAGTCAGCAGTACCGTCTTCCCGGTCAAATTATATCGGCTTTTCAAATTTTCTGAAATAGTCGTTTTTATCTCCGGCACCAAAGCGGACACTCCGGGGTTAACTATGATAATTTGCTTCTGCCCGACCGGATAAAACTCTCGGACTTGCCGAGCCACATAACTGTTGGCGCAAATAATTTTATCGGCTCGTTTCAAAATCAAACCGCTGAGAAAACGCTTGCGCGGTTTTTTCAAGGCGTAGGAAAAATCCATGCCGTGCAAAAAGACCGCGTACTTGAAAGATCGGAAAAAAGACAAAATCCAAGTCACGGTGCCCAGGGGCAAAATTTGTCCGACCAACACATAATCGATCTTTTCCCGACGGATTTTCCGGCCAGCCGTACATAAAGAAGACAACCACAGCAAAAATCCGTGTCGCGGCAACAAGCGGCCCTGATGATTGTCCAAAATCGACAAAGGCTCTTCTCGGGGCCAATGGGCCGCCAAATTACCGTAATAATTGGCTACTCCGCCCTTGAAAGGAGGATATTCTAATGTAAACAACAATGTTTTCATACTTCATCAATGATTTTATCGGCTTTTCCGAAGGAACGGCAAACGCCGGCGATATCTTCCCGACTGAAACCTTTAAGCCAGAAAAGAAACAGAAAATAAACCAAGCCGCCCGCCAGCGTGACGACAAAAATATTCAAATACGCCCGACCGGCAATCACGATGATTCCCATCAACAACGAGGCCGTCAGGGATTTCAAAAAAGTCAGCCAGTTTTTTCGGGAGCGATAGACAATAATTTTTTCAATATAGGACCAACCCAGAATAAACATCAAAATATTGGTAATCAATACCGTGACGCTGGCACCGATTACTCCCCATAACGGAATGAACAATAAATTCATGATGATGCTGGTGACCGCCACGATCGCCATATTGCGCGTGTTGCGGCGTTGCGCATCGCAGGCATTCAACAAGGAGCCGACGGGAAAATTTACAAACATAAAAAACAAAGAAATGATGGAAATTCTTAAAGGCCAAATCGCACCGTCGTAACCTTCTTTGAACAGCAAAACGATTTTATCCGCCAACACCGCGGCGCCGACAATGATCGGCAAAGAAATAATAATCAAATAATTAATGGCCCGCTCGAAAGAAATGGCCAATTGTTCCCGATTATCCTGCCAATAAGCGCTCAAAGCGGGATATAACGAAGCGGTAAACGCCATGGGCAAAAACTGCAAAGCCAAAATGATTTTGAAAGCGACCTGATACAAACCGACCGCCACATCGCCGGCCAACACCGACAATAAAACCGAATCCAAATAAGTATACAATCTTTGTAAAATGGCATAAGCGGCAAAAGGCCAACCGATAAGCAAAATCTCTTTGATGAACAAACGATCGTAAATAATCCGCACGGCGATTTTCAATCGAGTTTTGACGATCGCCCAAGAATAAATAAAATTGTACAAGCTGGCCAGAGCCAAAGCGCCCATCGCCGGAATCAATCCGCCGCCGGCCAATAAAGCGCCGTAACCGACCGTCAAGACTATCAACTGAAAAATAATGGAGGAAAGACTTTCATATTTCAAGTTGTGAAAGCCGCGCGTCACCGCAAAAAAAGACGCAGTGAAAGAATCCAGCACCATGGAAATGGCGGAAATATAAACTAACTGCCGCGTCAACCGATCATAATCCAAAATATTAATCAGAATAAAAACCGCGGCCGTAGCCAGGACGGCCAAGGGCAATTTCAAAGCCAAAATATTTCCCAGCCAACGCGCCGCCCGACTTTGGTCTTTGGCCACTTCGCGCGTCAAAACATTGGCAAAACCCAGGTCGATAAAAATGGCAAAAATAGTGGTAAAAGAAATGGCAACGTAATATTTCCCCAAATTGGCCGGACCGACATAGCGGGCCAACAAAGTGAAATAAGTGAAGGAGATGATTTTTTGTAAAATTAGAGCGGAAGTCAAATATGACGTGTTCTTGGCGATATTGCTGATTTTGGCCATACTCTTGATTAAATCTAAAAGTTATGATAACATCATATTATCACAAAATAAACATAAATAATAGTGGAAATTTTATTTAAAATCAATAAAATTTTTTTATATTATGAAAAAAGAAATTCACCCTAAATATTATCCCGCTTGCAAGGTTTCTTGCGTTTGCGGACACACCTTTTTAACCGGCTCCACCGAACCGGAGCTTAAAGTTGAATTATGTTCCGCCTGTCATCCCTTTTACACCGGCAAACAAAAATTGGTGGACACTGCCCGTCGTGTAGAAAAATTCCAGGCGAAAGTTCAAGCCAAAGCCGGCGCCGGCGATAAAAAAGGCAAAAAAGTCAAACGGGCCGCCCGAGCCGAAGTTCGCGCCAAAAAAGAGGTGGTCGTGAAAACCAAAGATTTGAAAAGAATCAGTCAAGTGAAATTAAACAAAAAATAGCCGCTTAAAAAACAACCGACTTAATCATTCGGCCTATTCATGCTAAAATGATTATGTAAACCGGTTGTTTTTTGATAGGTAAAAATAAAAAAGCATATCCATATGTACGAAGAGCTCAAAAAACATTTTGCCGATTTGGAAAACAAATTGATGGACCCGGCCTTAATCGGCAATCAAAAAGAATTGATAAAAATATCGCAAGAACACGCCGCTTTAAAAAAATCGCTGACGCTGATTTTGCAATTGGAAAAAATAAATCTGCAAATCAAAGAAAATAACGATATTATCGCTCAAGAAAAAGAAGGAGAACTTCAGGCCATGGCTCAGGAAGAGTTGATCGGGCTGAACGCTCAAGCCGCCAAACTGGCCGAAGAAGTGGAAGAAGAAATCAATCCCGCCGGTCCGAACGACAAAAAAAATGCCATTCTGGAAATCCGCGCCGGTACGGGCGGCGACGAAGCGGCTTTGTTCGCCGGCGACCTGTTTCGGATGTATTCTCGTTATTGCGAACGGCGCGGTTGGAAGTTAAGCTTGATTGATTCCAACGTCATCGGCATCGGCGGTTTCAAAGAAATCATTTTTGAAGTGAAAGGCGACGGCGCCTATGGCTTATTGAAATTTGAAGCGGGCACACATCGCGTCCAACGCGTGCCGGAAACCGAAAAACAAGGCCGAGTTCATACTTCCACGGCGACTGTCGTGGTGTTGCCGGAAGCGGAAGAGGTGGATATTGAAATCAAACCCGGCGACATCAGAATCGACACTTTTTGTTCCAGCGGTCCGGGCGGCCAGAGCGTCAATACGACTTACTCGGCTATCCGGATTTTCCATCTTCCGACCGGAGTGACCGTCAGTTGCCAAGATCAAAAATCTCAACATCAAAACAAAGAAAAAGCTCTACAGGTTTTACGTTCTCGTCTCTTGGCGCGTCAAGAAGAAGAACGGCGCCAAAGCGAATCGTCCGCCCGCCAAATTCAGGTCGGCGGCGGCGACCGTTCGGATAAAATCCGCACTTACAATTTTCCGCAAGATCGCGTCACCGATCATCGTCTTAATCTTTCCTGGCACAGCATCAGTCGTCTCATGGACGGCGAAATTCAAGAAATCGTCGGAGAATTAAGGAAAGCGGACCGGGCGGCCAGGCAAGAACAAAAATAAAAAGTGCCAAAATATTACAAAATAATGCCGACATATCGCCCTACAAATACACCGGGTCAGCCAAATTCGGCACATCAGTCGCTTGATTTAACCCGGATTTTACATTCCTCTGCCCTGCCGCGCCCGGAAACTGAAATTTTGCTCGCCTTTCTCTCCGGCCAAAGCCGGGAATTTTTATTGACTCATCCGGAAACGGCTTTTAGCCGCTCTCTCTACAAAAAATTTCGCGCTCTGGAGAAAAAGCGCTTGGCCGCTTGGCCGATTGCCTATCTCGTCGGAAATAAGGAATTTTATAATTTAAACTTCCGAGTCGACCCGGCCGTTTTGGTGCCGCGTCCGGAAACGGAGATGATAGTGGATGAAATTCTGGCCGACGTGGCGTTAACCGAAAAACAAAAGAAACCGAGCGGCACTCGGCCAGGTCGAAAACGGTTGATAATCGTGGATATCGGCACCGGTTCCGGCGCAATTATTATCGCCGCGGCGCAAGAATTAAAGCGACTCTTCCCCGCCGTTTACAAAACAAGCGTCTTCGGGGCGACGGACATTTCTCCGACAGCTCTAAAAATCGCCGCTCAAAACGCCCGCAGACATCGTCTGGCCGACAAAATAAAATTTTATCGCGGCGATTTGTTGGCCCCGTTCCGACCGACACTTAAAAAATACTTAGCCGACAACGATAAAAACGACTCGGCCGGCCGCCTGCTTATCAGCGCCAATCTTCCCTATTTGACGCCGGCGCAGATCAAAAACTCTCCGAGTATCCGCCGCGAACCGCGTCTGGCTTTAAACGGAGGCCGAGACGGCTTGCGCAGTTACGAAAAACTGTTTCGCCAGCTGAACGCTTATGACCTAAGCAAAATCGCTTATACCGTCTTATGCGAAATAGACCCCGGTCAAACTAAAAAAATTCGCGCGCTGGCCAAAAAATATTTTCCCGCGGCCGAACAAGAACTGAAAAAAGATCTGGCGCAGAAAAATCGTCTCCTCGTCATCAAAAAAAACTCCGGTTGAAACCGGAGTTTTTAGTATCGCCAATTTATCGCTTAAACTATAAACTATAATTTTATTTCTTGTCGCCGCCGTCTTTTTTGGCTTCGCCCTTATCTTCTCCCTTGGCTTCAGCGCCCGCTTCCGTCGCTTCCGCGCTCGACGCGGCTCCTTCCGCCGCCGCTTCCGCTACCGGTTCCGCTTCCACTTTCGGTTCTTTGACCGCCGCCACCATTTCATTGGTATGGAGCAAGAGAGTCAAGCCGGCCGGCAAATTGATGTCGTTAATTCTGATCGCGTCGTCAAAAGTGTTCAACACGGAAATATCGACGTCAATGTGGTCAACCAAATCTCCCGGCAAACATTCCACTTCCAAAGCGCTGATATCTTTAATCAAGGCTCCGCCCAATTCTTTGACAGCCTTGGATTCGCCCACGAAATGCAAAGGAATTTCGGTGGTGATCTTTTCTTTCATGTTAACCTGATAAAAATCAATGTGCGTGACAAAATTTTTCAAAACATCGCGTTGAATGTCTTTGACCAAAACCTTGATGATCCCGTCACCGGTATTCAAGTCAATCAAGTTAGATTCACCGGCCTCTTTAAAAACCTTGTCGAATTCAATCTTATTGACTTTCAACATTTTGCTTTCCAAGCCTTTGCCGTATAAAATGGCGGAGATAAAGTCTTTGCTCAACTTTTCTTGCTTGATCCGCATTTCAGCTGATAATTTTAATTCCATACCTTTTGATATTAATAACTAATTTTTGATTTAATAATGATATTCTCCATGATTCCCGTCAGAACCAACAAGGATATCAAGGAACTGCCGCCATAACTGACATACGGCAGGGACAAACCGACAATCGGCATAATCCCCAGGTTCATACCAATATTAATAAAGATTTGAATAAAAATCAAGCCGCCGGCGCCAATCAGGAAATAAATCCCGAAATCATTGTTGATTTTCCTTAAAACCAGAAAACAACGGGTAAAAAAGATGGAATAAAAGCCCAAAATCAAGATGACGCCCAAAAATCCCAATTCCTCGGCGATAACCGCAAAAATGAAATCATTTTGCGCCTCCGGCAGAAATTTCAATTGAGACTGCGAGCCGAAACCGACGCCCTTGCCGGTCAAGCCGCCGGAACCGACGGCAATCATCGCTTGCGAAACGTGATAGCCGGACTCCAAGGAATTCGTTTGCGGTTGCAAAAAATTGATGATTCTTTCTTTTTGATAAGTTTTAAACAAGAAAAACCAAGCGACAATCAATAAAATAAGAGCTACTGCCGCCACCATCACAAAATATTTTCTTTTGAAACCGGCCGCCAAAGACATCATCAGCCAAATCGCTCCCAAAATCAAGGCCGATCCAAAATCCGGCTGGAGCAGAACCAGGGCTATCAAGATTAAAGTAAACAATCCGGAAATCAAAAAATGACGGGCTGTCTTGACCTTAACCGCCAGACGGGAAAAATAGTCGGCCAAAAACAAAATCAAAATAATCTTCACGAATTCCACCGGCTGTAAACTGAAGCCGGAGAGACTGAACCAGCCCTTGGTGCCGCGGATGGTTGAACCGAAAATCAACACCGCCGCCAAAACCAACAAGGCCAAACCATACCAATAGCGGCTCAAACTTTTTAAGAAATAAGAATCTATAAAAGCGAACGCGAACAGAAGCAAAAACCCCGTGCCGGCGAAAATAATCTGTTTTTGAAAATTCAAAGGCTCCAGATTTCCCCTGCCCAAGGCGACGCTGTAAATTTCCACCAATCCGAAGGTGACCAGCAAGAGCACGGCGGCAAAAATAATCCAATCGAAATTTTTTAAATAGATTTTAAACCGATTGAACATAATTTATTGCTTGGTGCCCTGATATTTCAAGTAGACCGTTTCGTCGATGATGTTAACATCCGGCTTAATCTCCGTGCGGTTGACGCCGCGCAAATCCCCGGGCCAACTGATCTTGACGGCGCGTTCTTCGCCGCTCAAGAAATCCGCCAACAAATAACGATTGACACCGCGCAATTCCTGATCGTTATAAAATTCAATCCGCAAAGGCACTTCATAGTAAGCATAAGAAGTGGCGTTTCGCACGGAAAATTCCAAAGTATTCAAGGCGACTTTAGCCGCGTCGCCGCTTGTCGGCGCCGGCGTAAATTTAAGACCGGAAACTACAAACCCCAATCGTTCGGCAAAAAATTTCTGCCAATCGGGAATATTATGAACATTGATGCGCCGCCAAAAGAAGTCGGTGATTTCCAAGGAAACGCCTGCCTGACTGTCGATCAATTCCCGACCCAAAGCCAAAATATACTTTTCCTCTCCCGGCAAAATAAAACCGGCAGCACAAGCAATATCCGTTTCCGCTTGCCGAAAACAATAATTGAAAGTGGCCATGAATTTATCATTGGGATTTTTGAGTTTAACGGCCAAATCATAAGCACCGTTGCTCGAGAACACCAAAGGCGCGCCCAACTCCAAATCGGTCGTCACTTTACGGGGAGAAAGCAAAAGATTGTTGCTGTCCAATTGTTGGCTGAGATCGTCGGTCAGAAAATAAACGATGTAATGATAAGAGGAATAAATAAAAAAGAAAGCGGACACGGCAATCAAAAAAACGATCAAGGTCCTGATCAGCTTGCGCCGATTTTCCGCCAACCATAAGCCCAGATTCAAACTGCTTAAACTGATGCCGCCGGAGTCGCGGTATCTTTTTAAATCAATATCTTTATCAAGATTTTTATCTTTGGACATATTTGTGATATAATATCTCTAAGCCTCTTTATATTTTAAGCATAACATATTATTTAAAATTTATAAATAAACGAACGCTATGACGAATTTCAAAATTCCCGCCAGTGTCCCGGGCTCGCGTCGCGATGAATATCGGAAGAATTACTTCGCTCTCACCAATCGGCGCGGCCGATTGCTGTTGATTGCCGGCGATCAAAAAGTGGAACATCTTAACGACGATTTTTTCGGTGCGGGTATCACTCCGGAAGACAATAATCCGGAACATTTATTCAAGATAGCCGCTCACTCGTCCGGCGGCGCTTTGGCCGTCCATTTGGGTCTGGCGGCGCGTTACGGTCGCGATTATCCCCGCGTGCCCTATGTGATAAAAATCAACGGCAAAACCAATCTGGGCGCCGAGGATAAAAATTCCAGCCGTCTATGGTGGACAGTTGAAGATATCGTCAAATTCAAAAAACAAAGCGGCCTGTCGATCGTGGGCATCGGTTATACGATTTATTTGGGCGGCCGCTATGAAGCCGAAATGCTGGCCACGGCGGCCAAAGCGGTTTACGACGCGCATCAAGCCGGTTTGACGGCAGTGCTCTGGATATATCCGCGCGGTAAAAATGTCAAAGAAGAGGATGTTCATACCATTGCCGGCGCCGCGGGCGTAGCGGCCAGTCTGGACGCCGACTTCGTCAAACTCAAATATCCTTACGATTCCAAAAACAAAAACGTGGCTCAACAATTTCAAGAAGTGACCGCGGCGGCCGGACGGACAAAAATCATCTGTGTCGGCGGTTCAAAAAAACCGATTAAAACTTTTCTGGAAGAACTGGCCAAACAAATCAAAATTTCCGGTACCGCCGGACTGGCCATCGGTCGCAATCTGCATCAACGATCTTTGACGGAAGCCCGACAACTGAGTGACGCCTTGAGCGCCGTCATTTTTCACGATCAAAGCGCGGCCGAAGCGCTGAAAATATATAATCACAAGAAAAAACCTCTTCGTAAATCCGCCGGCAAATTTCTGGGCTTATTCTAAAATCAAATCAATAAAATTTGAATCATTCGTCGATAGAAACCAAAAAATAGGCTAATCGCCTATTTTTTATTAATTCATTTTATTTAATCGGGTTTAATTGATTTTAATGCTGATACGATCCACCAAACTGGGCGCTTTTCTGATAAACGATGGATAGAATTTCAATTCATAATCCCTAACTTCCGGCTTACTCCGCAAATAATTGCTGATTTGATCCGCCGTCAAATTGACCAATTGGCGCCGATTGACGATTTCCACATCGCTTTTGAGAATCATTGTGCCGGTAAAAGAGGCTTTAAGGGTCGCCGTATCGGTCTCCGCATCATAACTTTCCAAACTATAAACGATATTTTCCGGTTTGAATTCCGTTAATTCTTTGTCATCGGGAATCAGCAGATTAAGTTTGGCGGTCGCCAGGCGAGCGGCTTGCTCGCGGGAAAAGGACACGGCAATCATCGTGCCGGAAGCTTTTGCTTGAAATTCGGCTTTTTGCTCCCCCGCTTTGGCGTTAATCGCTACGGTAGCCGGTTTGCTGACGCTATATAACCAGCCGTCGTTTTTAGAAAAAGCCGCCCCGGATTTTTCCCGCACCAGAGACAACAATACTTCATTGATATCTTGCGTGGCTCGTTCCAAATCACTGGGCTTCACGTATTTCTGCACTTTTTGCCGAAAGGTGAAAGCGACGTCGCTTTTGGCATAAATTTTATCCTGCAAGCCCAACCATAATCCGGGAATGGTAAAAGTGGTCGGACCGATGGCCAAATCGGCTGTCGGTTTCTCCACATAAATGTCTACGAACTCTTCTCCGCCGGCCGGCACGTCAACCGCATTTTTGATGCGAAACAATTTATTGTCCGGACTCAAAAGGCGCGTGGTCGCTACCAAGGGCTGATTGCGGGTATAATTATTGATAATTCTCACTCGGCCGACAATTTCTTCGCCGACAAACTCCTCGCCGCCGGAAAGATAATTTTTTTCCGCGGCGGCATCAATTTTTTTGATGATTCCGCCGACGGCTTCGCGAGGATCAAGGATGGTTTCATCGTTGACCGCCTCGTCGCCGGACACTTTCAACAATAAACTGTCATTGATTGTTTCACCTTTGAGATCAAGAACGATGACCAATCTGGAAAAAGAAAAATAAGCGACGATCGACGCCAATATCGCCACGATAATTACAAATTTCCACACGAAACGGCGATAAAGTCCGAGACGATGATTGGTTCGGGAAGCGGCCGGCGCGGCGGCGTTCTTTTTGTCTTTTTTTTCGGAGGCCAAATCGGAAAAAAATTTCTTTTGCTGATCCAATTCTTCCGGCGCCGGTCCTCGATCCGCCTTTTCCCAAGGCATCTCGTCGGCGCGAGTCCGCAAAGAGGTTTTTTTAATCGGCTCGTCTTCAATCACGTCCACCAAAACGGCCTTGGTTCTCTTTTTAGGACGAGTTGTCCGAGAAACGGATTTTTTCTTGACGATGGTTCTGGGCATAAAGAAAAATAAAAAAAATTTAAAAAAATATAAAAAAGCCAATACCGATAACTAGCTCCAGTATAACATATTTTTTTAACGACGACAATCTAAAACAGAGACGAGAGGACTGCCGGATTGTCATTTTCCGCGACTTTATTTTTTTTCTCGTGACCGCACTGCCGGCAACGATGAATAATGATATATTTTTGCGCTTTTATTTCCGCCCCGATCGGTTCCATCATTCCCCGGCAAGCGGCCCGACGATCACCGGGATTAATATCCACATGCCGACTCCACAGACAAACCGGACAATGATTGGTATAACCGTTTCCCTGCACGGACGCGCCGCAATTCCGACAGATGAAATTCTCCCGGCGGCGTTGAAATTTACGTGACGAATTAAGATTGACCATAAAAGGTGACGATCGGATTACTCCGCGATTTTAATCGCTTCCAAAAATTTATTTTTAAGTTCGGCGCGCAATTCTTCGCTGTCGGCGACGCGAAAAGCCGTTTTGATCACTTGCGCTTTTCCGGCTTCCGTAATTTTGAAATAAACTTCACTCTCGCCGGGGTAAAGCGAAAATAAGCGACGCAATTCTTCAAGATCTTCCGGTCCCGGATTTTTGACAAAAATAAGGCGCAAAGGCGGCAATGACGAAGGGCGCGGCTTAAGCGGCGGAGCGACCGGCGGAACAATTGTTTTTTTGACGACGGTCGCCTCATTAACTTTTTTTATTTCATTAGCTTTTTTTATTTCGTTCCCGGCGCCGTTTCCCTGACGATAACGGAAAGTTTTTATCGGCCCGGCGGCCATAATCAATTTCTTGAAATCATCAACCGATTTTTGCGGAGAATTCGGATCAAGCGCGGCCGCCCGATTGACCAACACTTTGATTTCTTTATCCTTTTCGGACACTTTGCCGTCAATGATAATCGCCGCCCTTTCCCGCCACAACTCCGGCGCTTCTTTCAATAAGCGCGGAAAAATCAACAATTCCACGGAATTGGAAGCGTCTTCAACCTTAACAAATAGCATAGACTCCCCTTTTCTGGTAATGATTTTTTTGATAGTGGAAATAATGCCGGCCGTAATTACCCGATCATCGTCGCGATGACTTTTTAAACTCGCCAAAGGCAAAGCGTAATCGACCAAATAGGGACGAAAAACGTTAATCGGATGTTCGCTGATATATAAACCCAACAATTCTTTTTCCCAATTCAATTTTTCGCTCTGGACGGCGGCCGGATAGGGATGCAAACTGAAACGAGGCGCGGCGGCGGTCGGTAAATTGGAAAATAAATTGCCTTGTTTGCTGTCTTTTAATTTGGCCAACTCTTTATTGAAATTCAACAATCGTTCCATGTTGCCCAACAATTCGCCGCGCTCGCCGAAAGAATCCAGCGCGCCGCTTTTAATCAAACTCTCCAAAGATTTTTTATTCAAATCCTTATCGGTCACCCGCTCCAACAAATCCACGATATCCCGATAAGGTCCGGCCTGTTTTTTTTCTCGGATGATTTCTTCCACGATATGTTCGCCGACATTTTTGATGGCTTTCAATCCGAAGCGGATGGTATTTACCTTCTCGTTGCCGCCAACCGCCCGATTTTCTTTGGTGCCACCGGTGACAACCGTAAAAGTGGCGAAAGATTCATTGATATCCGGCGCCATAATTTTCAAACCCATATTGCGACATTCTTCTATTTCAATCGCCGTCCGATCGGTATCGCCCTGATCGGAGGTCAACAGAGCGGCCATAAATTCCACCGGCCAATGCGCTTTCAGATAAGCGGTTTGATAACCGATCAAAGCGTAGCAAGCGGCATGCGAACGATTAAACCCGTAACCGGCGAAGGGCTCGATAAAAGAAAAGATTTTTTCCGCCAACTCTTTGGGCACGCCGTTTTTAACGCCGCCTTCAATAAACTTTTCTTTCTGTTCGGCCAGCAAAGAAGCGATTTTTTTGCCCATCGCTTTGCGTAAAATATCGGCCTGCCCCATCGTAAAACCGGACAAATCACGGGCGATTTGCATCACTTGTTCTTGGTAAATGGCCACCCCGTAAGTTTTTTCCAAAATCGGCGCCAATTTGGGATGCAAATAAGAAACTTTTTTCACTTTATGCTTGCCGGCGATATAATCGGGAATCCATTCCATCGGTCCGGGACGATAAAGGGCGACCATGGCGATAATATCCTCAAAAACAGTCGGCTTCAGTTCGCGCAAATATCTTTTCATGCCGGACGATTCAAATTGAAAGACGCCCGTCGTTTCGCCGGCCTGGAATAAACTGTAAGTTGCCTCGTCGTCCAAAGGAATATCGTCAATATTTATTTCCAAATCGCGCGTATTTTTAATGATTTTCAAAGCCGACTCTATAATCGTCAAATTTTTCAAACCCAGAAAATCCATTTTCAACAAACCGAGATCTTCAATCGGGTGAAGCGAATATTGGGAAATGATACTGCGATCGGCGGAGGAAGCGTATTGAATCGGCACATATTCCGTCAGCGGATTTTTGGTAATCAAAACGCCGCAGGCATGCGTGGAGGCATGACGGGCCACCCCTTCCAAACGTTTGGCATAATCCAAAATTCGCTTAGCTTCCGGTTCGTTATTGTACATTTCCCGCAACTCCGGCACGACCTTGAGAGCTTCTTTCAATTTCATGAACATCGGAATACTTTTGGAAATCCGGTCGCAGTAATCATAAGGCTGATTCAAGACACGGCCGACATCGCGCACCGCGGCCCGCGCCGCCATCGTGCCGAAAGTGATGATTTGCGCGACATGATCCTGACCGTATTTTTCTTCCACGTAATTGATGACTTCGCCGCGTCGGATATCGGCAAAATCCATATCAATATCCGGCATGGAAATACGATCGGGATTCAAAAAACGTTCAAACAACAAATCATATTTCAAAGGATCGAGATTGGTAATGCCGGTCAGATAACAAACCAAAGAGCCGGCGGCACTGCCCCGTCCGGGACCGACGACGATTTTATTGTCCTTGGCCCAGTTGATGAAATCGGCCACAATCAAAAAATAAGAGGGCCAGCCCATCTTGGCAATAACCGCCAATTCGTAATCTAAACGTTCTTTGATTTTCTCGCTTTCGACCGCGCCGATTTGCGGATAACGCTTGGCAATTCCCCGCTCGCACCATGCGCGCAAATAAGAATCGCCGTCATGTCCGTCCGGCACCTCAAAATAAGGCAATTGAATATTGCCCAATTCAATTTCCAAATCGCATTTGTCGGCAATCTTCAAAGTATTGGCCACCGCTTCCGGCACGTCGCGGAAAGCGGCAATCATTTCCGAATTCGGTCGCAAAGAATAATCACCCCAACCCAGCATTTTCAAACGATCGGTGTCTTCAAGTTTTTTCTTGTTCTGCAAACACAACAAAATATCTTGCGCTTCGGCGTCTTCTTTATTCAAATAATGGACATCGTTAGTCGCCACCAAAGGGATACCGAGCTTACGGGAAAATTCAATCAATTGCGCCCGCACTTTAAGTTGATCTTCTCCCAATTCCGGATGATCCATCAATTCCAAATAAAAGTTATCCTGACCGAATAAATCGTTATATTCCAAAATTCTTTTTTCCGCTTCTGGCAGTCTGTCGGCGACGATTAAACGCGGAATTTCGCCCGCCAAACAAGCCGTGAAAGCGATCAAGCCGTCATGATGAGCCGTCAACAGCTCCCAATCAATTCGCGGTTTATAATAAAAACCTTCAATATGCGCGGCGGAAACGAGCTTAATCAAATTATTGTAACCGGTCAGATTTTTGGCCAGCAGAAGCAGATGATAGCTTCGACCGTCTTCCCGCGTATTTTTGTCAAAACGCGAGCCGGGCGCCAGATAAGCCTCCACACCGATGATGGGCTTGAGTCCGGCTTTCTTGGCTTTCTGATAAAATTCTATGGCCCCGTACATATTGCCGTGATCGGTCAAAGCGATCGCCGGCGATCCCTGCTCTTTGGCGTAATTAACCATCTCGTCGATTTTGGTCAAACCGTCAAGCAAAGAATAATGACTATGATTGTGGAGATGGACAAAAGACATGGCTTATTTGATTTTCTTTACAATTTCATTTAACTCCTCTTCGCTGTAAAAATCAATCATAATCTGACCGCCCCGGCCCTGTCGTTTGATTTCCACTTTCGTGCTTAAAAATCCGCTTAATTCTTCTTCTTTCGCCCGGTCAAAATAATCCTTGGTTTTGGCCGCCTTGGTGCCGCCGATTTTTTTGATTTCCCGGTCCGTCTGCGCTACGGTCAAATTCTGTCGGAGAATCTTTTTTAACATGTTCAACTGTTTGGCGGCGTCTTCCAATCCCAATAAATATTTGGCATGGGCCTCGGTGATTTTTCCGGCGGCCAAGGCTTCCTGAACGGCCGGCGGCAAAGACAGCAGACGCAAAGCATTGGCGACGCTGGAACGGGCTTTGCCGACTTTTTTGGCCACCTCTTCTTGAGTGATATTGAATTCATCCATCAATTTTTGATAAGCGCGCGCCGTTTCCAAAGGATTCAAATCTTCACGCTGTAAATTTTCAATCAAAGCCAGTTCCAATTTCTTCTGCTCTTTTTCTTCGCGAACGATTACCGGCACTTCCGACAAACCGACAATCTGCGCCGCTCGCCAACGACGCTCGCCGGCGATCAATTCAAAACGATCGCCTTGACGCGTCACGATCAAAGGCTGAATAATGCCGTGTTGTCTGATGGATTCCGCCAAATCATTCAAAGCGTTGTCGGAAAAATTTGTCCGCGGTTGTTGCGGATTGATGATAATTTTAGCCGGACTGATTTTCAAAATCCGATCGCCGTCGCGCAAAACCATAACCTCTTCTTCGGCGATGTCCGACTTAAACGGATTTTGACCGTAAGCCACGGTTTTTTTGGGAATTAACGAGCCGAGTCCTCGGCCTAAACCTTGCGGCATATGGTTACTGATTACAATTAAATTAAAAATCTTTTCAAAATGAAACTTAAACCTATTTTTCCAAACTCAAAACTTCCCGAGCCAAACCTTCATAGGCTTTGCCGCCTCGAGATTTCGGATCATAATGTAAAATGGATCGGCCATAACTCGGCGCTTCGGCCAAGCGGACACTGCGCGGAATAACCGATCGAAAAATGCGATTCGGAAAATAACGGTACAACTCTTCCATGACCGATCCGGACAATTTATTTCGGCGATCAAACATGGTAATGACGGCCCCCATAATTCCCAATTCCGGTTTCAAATTATTTTGAACCAAACTGATGGTTTCCAATAATTGGCTCAAACCTTCCAAGGCAAAATATTCGCTCTGGATGGGAATCAAGACTTCATCGGCCGCGACCAAACTGTTAACCGTCAATAATCCCAAAGAAGGCGGACCGTCAATGATGATATAATCAAAATCTTTTTTTGCTTCTTCCAAGATATTGGCCAAACGGAATTCACGATTATCCATGCCGACCAGCTCCACGCCGGCGCCGGCTAAAGACAAGGTGGCCGGAGCGATTTTCAAGCCGGATTGGATTGTCCGTTTTATTATTTGAAAAAGTTGCTTGTCGCCGATCAAGGCTTCATAAATACCGCCTTCCAAATTGCGGTGATCCAAACCCAAACCAGAAGTGGCATTGGCTTGCGGATCGGTATCAATCAATAAAACCTGCCGACCCAAATAAGCCAGATAAGCGCCCAAATTGACGGCCGTAGTCGTTTTGCCGACGCCGCCCTTTTGATTGACAATGGCGATTATTTTTCCCATATATTATACGAAAAACATAAATTACCGGACTCCGATAAGTTCATTATATATTAAAGAAAAATCTTTGACAATCAAAAATTTATTTATTATACTGGAAACGGTAATAATTTGGCCCGAGTGGCGGAACTGGCAGACGCACACGACTCAAAATCGTGCGGAGGCGACTCCATGCGGGTTCGATTCCCGCCTTGGGCACAAAAAAACAGGCTCTTAAATTGAGTCTGTTTTTTAAATTGCGCCTTTTCAAAAATTTTCAAGCAATGATTCCGCCGCCCAGAACTCTATCCCGATCGTAAAAAACCACGCTCTGCCCGGGAGTGACGGCACGTTGGGGTTTGGAAAATTTCACTTGATAACTTTCAGCATCACCGGACGCGCTGCGGCCTCGTTTCCGGTCGGTTTTTTTCTTTCCGGCCAAAGGACTGACAATACACGCGACCGCCGGATGGCCATAACGAATAACCGCCCCGCAAGAAAAAGCGCGGCGCGGCGCGCGACCGGAAAGCCAATTTACTTTTTTGGCGACTAAGTCGGATTCGTAAAGGATATCTTCATTCCAATTCTTGACGACATATAAAATATTGCGACGATAATCGAACTTGGCGACGTAATAAGGTCCGGTTCCGCCGACCAATCCTCGTCGTTGTCCAACAGTATACAGCGGCAAACCGGCATGTTCGCCGATTTTTTCGTCGCTGTCCAATATCCGAATATCGCCCGGACGCAAAGTCAAATATCTTTTTAAAAAATTGTTATGGTCGCCGGATAAAAAACAAATATCCTGGCTCTCCGGCTTGGCGGCTACTTTCAAACTGAATTTTTTTGCCAATTTGCGCACCTGCGGTTTGGTATAAGGGCCGAGCGGAAACAACAAATGCTTCAATTCGTCGGGCGTGAAAGTATACAAAAAATAAGATTGATCTTTGTTCCGGTCTTTGGCCTTGAACAGACGGACTTCCCGACCGACGCGCTCCAAATTCAAGTAATGCCCGGTCGCCACATAGTCAAAACCCAATTGGCGCGCATATTTCAACAATAAACCGATTTTAATTTGTTTATTGCAAACCACGCAAGGATTCGGCGTCCGGCCGGCGTCATATTGGCCCAAGAAATCATCCACCACCGTTTTTTTGAATTGCCGGGAAAAATTAAAAGTATACAAAGGAATTTCCAATTTGGCGGCCACGGCGCGCGCGTCCAGCAAAGATTCCGCCGAACAACAGCGATTTTCCTTTTGCCCGCCGGCCGTCTCGTCTTTCCAAAAATGTAAAAAAACTCCGGCGACTTTATAGCCTTGTTCTTTCAACAATTGCGCCGCCACCGAAGAGTCCACTCCGCCGGACATGGCCACCAGCACCCGAGGAGATTTTTGCCGAGATTTTTTACGCGGAGATTGACCGTTTATTTTCTTCATAAACTTCTTGAAATAATTCTAAATATTCCCCGGCCGCTTTATCCCAAGAAAAGCGGCGCGCGCGCTCATAACCCTTGGCGATCAAAACGGCGCGAACTTTTTCTTCATTTAAAACCGTGCGCAGAGCGTCGGCAATTTCCGCGGTCGCGAAAGGGTTGACCGTCAAAGCCGCCTCACCGACGACTTCCGGCAAACTGGATACATTGGAACAAACGACCGGCAAACCGTAGGTCAGCGCCTCCAAGGGCGGAAAACCGAAGCCCTCGTAATAAGAAGGGTAAGCGAAAACCGCAGCCGCACTGTACAATATTTCCTTCTCGGTTTGACTGACGTAACCTAAAAATTTGATATCCGCTTTATACGACGATTTTTTCCAGACGGAATAAATGCGGCGATTTCGCCAACCATCGCCGCCGGCCAAAATCAATTTGATGTTTTTAAACTTACCGCCGCTCGCCTCGTCGTCGGCCCGAAACATGTTGTAGGCTTCAATCAAGCCGTCAATATTTTTACGCGGCTCAATCGTCCCCAAATATAAAATGAAAGGCGCCGGTTCGTTCGTCACAACGGCAGAATCACTAGTAATCGCACCAAGGCCCCGATGTCCGTCCCGACAACCGCGATCGACAAAAAATCGCTTTTTTTCCGCTTCGCCGACTTCCCGGCGCCTCATATTATTCCCGGGATAAATGACGCGAATCTTTTCCGGCGCGATACCGACCAATTCCACGATATCATGTTTGGTGTTTTCGGACACGGCGATAATCCGATCGGCCGCTCGCAAAGATTGCTTGACCTTTAAAGCCCGATGCCAAAAATTCTTGCGGGCGGAAAAAAATTCCGGATAACGGAGAAAGGACAAGTCATGAACGGTAATGATTTTTTTCAAGCCGGAAGCGGATGCGCTCAAGGCGCTAAAGTTAAAATGCGGCGACCAAAAGATATCCACTCCGCCGAGCACTTTATCCAATTTCGGCCAAGAAAAAATTTTTTGCAAAAAATAATTAAAAATTTTATTGGGAAAATGGGTGCCGACAACCCGGGATTGGTCGCTATTCCAAGAGTCGAGGCAATCCCGCAAATTGCGATAAGAATTATAAAATAACCGATAATTATTTCGCTTATCTTGGCGAAAAATAGCCAATAATAAATTGGCGGCATATTCGGATACTCCGCTGTAATATTTATCCATTAGCACTCTGATATCAACGCCGATTTTCATAGTTGTGGAAAAAGTATTGACAAAAAAATATGGGAAGAGTAAAGTGGCTGTATTAGTAAGTGGTTAGTAAATAGTAAAAAGTAAAACGCGTCGATTGGGAACGAGTGCGAAAAAAACAAGAAAAAAATCCGAAATAAATTGATGAGTGATTCTATAGAAAATATATGAATCTTGTCGGCGATTAAGACGCCCACAATAGCTGACTAAGCGGCTCTATCAAGCAAAACGGATACAACTTTCAAAAAGGTGCTACGAGCTCCAGCCCGCGTTTCAGGGACTTGTTCAAAATCATTCATGATTGAACCAGTCCCTTTTTTCTTATCGTTCAAATAATTTATTTTCTTCTTTCATCTTCCTCTCTAAATTATCGGCGATAAAATCGCTGATTTTCTTTTTGAAATTATCCGCGGAAAATTGCTCGGCGTAACGACGAATTTCCCCGGGATTAAAATCGGCCGACCGAAAATTTTTAACGGCCGCGGCCAAAGCCGCGGCACTCGCTTCGTCAAAAAATATTCCGGTTTTTCCGGCCACGACAGTTTCGGTCGCGCCGCCCTTCCGATAAGCGATTACCGGCCGGCCGGCCGCCATTGATTCCACGGCGGTAATGCCGAAATCCTCTTCTTGCGGATTGATAAAAGCCTGAGCGCGGGAAAACAAAGCGGCCTTGGCAGTTTCGTTCACCCAACCGAGAAATTCAATATTGGTCGCCCCGGCGGCTATTTTTTTTAATCTGCCCATATCCACGCCGTCGCCGAAAATTTTCAATTTATATTCGCCGCCCAATTGTTTGAAAGCTTCCACCACCAAATCAATTCGCTTGTACGGCGCTAAACGGCAACCGGCCAAAAAATATTTTTCTCCTTGGCCGTCCGAATGCTCTGCCGGCGCGGCAATGGAAAATTTGTCGATTTCCACCGGCGGATAAATCACTACGGATTCGCGCCGATAATATTTGGCGATGCGCCGTTGTACAGTACGGGAATTGGCGATGAACAAATCCGGCCGATCGGCCGCGACGCGGTCCCAAAGACGAATCCGATTCAAAACTAAGGAAATGATTTTTTTAATCCACTTATTGTATTTCAATTCATTGAGATATTGATGGCTATCGCTCCACAAATATCGCGTCGGCGTGTGGCAATAATCGATATGCAGGCAATCCGGCCGAGTAATCACTCCTTTGGCGAAAGAACTGGAATCGGAAATCACCAAATCAAAACCGCGTAAATCAAAAAATTCCACCGCCATCGGCATGAAAAACAAATACCATTGATAATGTTTGACGCCGCCGGGCAATTTTTGAATTACCGAAGTCTCTATTCGTCGGCCCGTCAAATATTGGTCAACGTGTTTTTGATCATACAGCAAAGTATAAATCGGCGCCTCGGGAAACATTTCCGTCAGCACGCGCAAAACTCTTTCCGCGCCGCCGTCTTGAGCCAAATGATCGTGTATCAGAGCAACTTTCATATTATTCGGCCTGACGGTGTTTAAATACCGCCAAAGGAGTTCTTAAGAGAATGGACAAATCCAACAACATATTCCAATTTTCAATATAGTAAATATCCAGCTTGGCTTCTTCTTCAAACAACAAATCACTGCGACCGGAGACTTGCGCCAAGCCGGTGATCCCCGGCTTGATGGTCAAAGTCTTCTTATGATAATTTTCATATTTAGCCACTTCCTCCGGCAAATGCGGACGCGGTCCGACCAAACTCATGCGACCGATAAAGACCAAAAACAATTCCGGCAATTCATCGATTGACCAACGACGAATAGTTCGTCCGAAACGGGTAACGCGCGGATCGTCTTTGATTTTCACCATCGGACCGTCGGTGCGCAAATTACGATCGGACAATTCTTTATAGCGCATGCTGTCGCTGTTGGGAATCATGGAACGGAACTTAAAATAACGAAACGGCCGGCCGCCTTCGCCGACCCGCGTTACCGGCGCGCCGTCATCGCGACGCGAAAAGAAAATCGGCCCGGGCGAATCCAATTTAATTATCAAGATCGTCAAAATAATCACCGGCGAAAAAATGATAATCAAAAGACCGGAAACGACAATATCAAAAAGGCGCTTAAAAACTCGACCCCAGCCCTCCAGCGTCGTCCGCTTCACCTCCACGATGGGAATGCCGATAATTTCCGTCACTTCCGTGCGCAAGACCTTGACCTCCAACAAATCGGCCACGTATTTAAAGGTGATGTGGTTTTCATTGGCAAAGTCGTAAAGTCGCAAAGTTTCGGCTTTGGTCAAATTCGGATCGCTTTGAATAATCTCGTCCACTTCCTGATCTTTGATAAATTCCGCCAACTCTTGGGCGGTGGTGATGGAAAAATCGCGAACACGCTTTAAAACCCGAAAACCGGCTTTCCGATTGCCGGAAAATTCGGCGATCAAGCTGTCCGTGGTTTTGGAATTGCCGACCAGGATAACTTTATGAACACCGACGCCGAAAGCCAATAAGCTGTGTTCCAACCAGCGAATCAAAATATGCGCGACACTGAGATATAAAACCGCGAAAAACCAAGCGGCCAAAACGATAAAACGCGAATCAAACAATTCGCGCTGAAAAAAAATGACAATCGCCACCAAGGCCAAACCGGTGGAACAAGCCAAAAAAATCTTTTTTAATTCTTGCGCCAACTGGCGGGCACTGCGCGTCTGATACAGGCCGGCGATGACAAAAATAAAAGTCCACAACGCCGCCATAATCAGAACGGAACGAAAATACGAAGAAAAGGGCAAATTAAAAATCACCGGCCGAATACTGTCGGACCATTGGGAAAATCTGACATGATAAGCGGAGATGCCGGCCAAAATCAATAACAGAAAATCCAGCGGAACAAATAAAACCGAAAAAAAAGCTTCAATTTTTTTCATTTTCATATGTCAAATAATAATAAACGAAAATTATTGGGACAGCCGTAAGCCGGATTCTGTTCTAGCGATCATTTATCTGGGCCCCTTATTACTAAGGAGCTCAAGCGAGCTACTTGTCTTGGACGCTTCCGTCTAAACGGCAACGACCAGTTTGCTCTTGCTTCCGATAGGGTTTACCACGGCATCTCCGTCACCGGAGGCCGAAGTCGGTAGCCCCGAAAGGCATCCGACCACTTTTCACCTTTGATTCCGTTAAAATTGCGGAATTAGTATTGTCTCTGTGGCACTTTAATCCCTAAGCCGCCGAAACGGCCCGGTGGGCGTTACCCACTATCGTTTTTTGTGAAGTCCGGACTTTCCTCTCCATTTTAAGTAAAAATACTTAAAAATAGAGTAATCGCCCGCTTACCCCAATAACGTCTTAGATAATACAATAAAAGCTAAAAAAAAGCAAATAAAAAACCACCCGTAGGTGGCTTTTTTTATTGAATATTACTGTAAATCTCTCTAATCTGACTCGGACTCAGGGCTCCCTGCCAAATGCCCAGACTATCAAGGGCGGCACTCTGACCGTCGCTGGATATTTTTAACCCCGTAATCTCGGTCGTCGGCAACATCCAAATCAATGACCAACTGACCGTTTCTTCGCCATCCACATAAAGAGTTAAGCGATAGCGATAGGAGTCGTACACCAAGGCCAAATGATGCCATAGATCGTCGTTGGGAATCGTTTTATCTATCCCTTGAGACAGAATTCCGTCAACGCCGTTAAACCAAAATCCTTGACGATAATAGTTGGCCAACAAGGCGAAAAGATTAGTTTCCTCGTCCTCGTTCCCCGCCCTGTTGCCCGTCAAATAAATATTGGCGCGTCCTTCTTTGGGATAAGCGACGTTACGCCACCAAAATGTCAAGGATAAATCTTGCGAAATCAGCGATTCCGGAAAATCGGCCGTGAAAGTTTTATTATATAAAGTCTTTAAAGCATAGTTATCGTGACTTCGCGCCGTCCAAGCTGTCGGCAAAACCTGCAGTGTGGAACTGCCGACGCTATCCTCGGCCAAGTCGCCATCCGCCTCTTCAAAATCCCAAAGATATTTTAACTCCGCCGGCAATTGCGACGAACGCGTCGTCAAAGGACTGAAAGGAACTGCCGCCGTATAATTGACGGAAATTTCCGCGGCGGCCAAAGGCCGATTCCAAATGGCCAACTCATCAATTAGCACCGAACCGCCGTCGCCGCCGACAGTCATATCAGTCAACAAAGGCAAGCGCGCCAAAAAAGTTTCTTTAATCACTTCTTGACCGTCCAAATAAACCGCCCAATAATCGGCCGCCTGATCAACCACTAAAACCGCTTGATGCCAAACTTCTCCCCAGGGAACATCCAAATAATACCGCCCCTCCGATTCGGGCAATCCTTCCACGGTAATCAAGCCGGGCTCCAAAACAAAACGCAAATAGTCTCCGTCGTCATTAGCCAAGCGCCAATCCAGGCGCGGCGAATCCGACGCCTGCTTTTTATAATAAAAAGCTACGGAAAAACTGCTCAAATCAACGGCCGGAGTCAAGGAGGCCGTCAATTCATCGTTAGTATGTCCGACCTCCCGAGCGCAATCCCACTTCCCGACTGTCCAACTTCCCTCTCCGTAGCATTCGTCAAAATGCCATAAATCGGTTAAACCGAACGATTCCAAAGGTACCGGCGGAACAAATAAACCGGCGGTGGCCACCGTGGTCGTCGCGATTTCGGTCGCGGCGGCGACGACCCCGGGATCGTCGGAAGGAATTAAAGCAAAATCCCAAATATTGTCGCCGCTTTTTGCCGTCCGCTGTAAAATATAATTGTCATTGATAGCCGGCGCCGGTCCGCTGCCTTGAAAATAAGTGGCGTCCGGACCGAAGCCGACCGCTTCAATAATATCCGAATCCGTGCTGGAACTGATGGCGTCGGTACCCAAATATAAAGTATAACCGGAACCGGTCCAAACAAATTCGTCGCGCGTGGCAATAGCGTCGGCCCGGCTTTTATAATACTCGTTGGCGTCATCGCGAACAATCAAATAAGATTCCCCGGCCGCGATAACCGTCCCCTGCGGATAAGAACCGTCCTCGGTGTTGCCGATACGCATCATCAAACTCGGATCTTCGGCGGTTTTAGCTTTTTCCAAACGATAACCGGCAGTAGCCAAATCAAAATCATGATCGGTGGGATTAAATAGTTCCACCCAGTCATTATCGCCGGTGGCATAAATTTTATTAATCAAAGCCAATTTAAGGAAATTTTCTTCCCCGTTTTCTTCTGCGGAAATTTCTTCTTCAACAATTTCTTCCGTGGACGTGGCCGTGTCTTCAGCCGGCGGGATTATTTCTTCGGTGGACGTGGCCGAATCTTCAAGCGGCGGAATTATTTCCTCGGTGGACGTGGCCGTGTCTTCAAGCGGCGGAATTGTTTCTTCCGTAGACGTGGCCGAATTTCCCTCAATAACCGGAATAAGCGCGGCCGGATCGTCGGAAACGATTAAAATAAAATCGGTTTGATTATTTCCGTTATTAGCCAGCCGATTCAAAATATAATTATCGCCGACGGCCGGTGCCGGTCCACTGCCCTGAAAATAGGTAGCGTCCGAACCGAAACCGACGGCATCGGTCAAATCAAGATCGGCGCTGGAACTGATGGCATCGGTACCCAAATATAAAGTATAGCCAGAGGCGGTCCAAGCGAATTCGTCGCGCGTGGCAATAGCGTCAGCGCGGGCGCGATAGTAATCGTTGGCGTCGTCGCGAACAATCAAATAAGTGCCGTGCGCCGAAACTACAGTGCCGCCGGGATAAGCGCCATCAGCAGCATTGCCGAGACGTATCATTAAACTCGGATCTTCGGCGGTTTTAGCTTTTTCTAGACGATAACCGGCAACGGCCAAATCAAAATCATGATCGGTCGGATTGAATAATTCCACCCAGTCATTATCGCCGGTGGCATAAATTTTATTGATTATCGCCAATGTCGGAAAATCAGCCGTTGTCGCCGTCGAAGCGGAAGAAGAAGAAGAAGAAGAAGAAGTCGGAATCGAGGCGGAAGCGGAAGCGGCAGAAGAATTTGCCTCCGCATTGATAGTGGAATTAACATTTTGTACAACGGCAGAATTTTCGGTTTCCGAGGCCGGTTGGTCGACTGCCCGTTGCACGGCCGGCGGCGAATAATAAGCGGCCAGAGCGGCCGCGGTCGAAGCGGCGGAAGTGGGAACAGGGGCAAGCGAGGCGGCGCCGGCGGACGAAGAAACGGGAACCGCGGCAACTTTGGAGCCGTTCAAAATCGCCGAAGCGGTTTTAGACGTCGACGAAACAGGCGTCGTTAATTTAGACGTCGCTTTATTTACCGTAATCAAAGGGGTCTTATTGATCGTCGTTTTTGCCGTGGCGGCTTTAACTGTCGTTTTACCGACACCGGTCGATTTCTTCAATTCCTGATCGTTTAAAACTATTTCCGTGCCGTTTTTGGCGCCAAATATTTTTTCACCGATAATTTTCGCCACCTCTTTGGTTTTGTCTGCGGTTTTAACCGCCAAGTCGCCCAGACGTCCGGCCAACTGTTTCACGGAGGATACCGGATTGTTAAGCAAACTCCACCGCAATATCAGCGCCGGCACATTGACTCGCCCGCGAATTTCCTCGGCGTCAAACGAAGAAGCGATGACAATATCCACCGGCACGTCCCCTAAAGTCGGTTGTAGAAATTGAGTATAAGGCAGAAAAATATAGCGCTCGCCCTTATATTCCCGTCCGGCGTCAAAGCCGATCAACTCCGGCGCGGGCAAAAGAAAATCCCGGTGTCGAGCAATTTTGGAAAATTCATAATCGCGGGAAAAGCAATCGCCGTTTTCGTTGATAACGCTGTAATTGTCAAAACCGTCCGGCGTGATGTCCACGGCATAATAAGCCGGATCATACTCCAAGGCGGCCAAATTGTTGGGATTGGAAATGGCGGCGCTTTCATAAATTTTTTCCGTCAAACCCACGCAAGTCCATTGTCCGCTCTCCGGTCCTTTCTGATATTTAAAATCAAAATCGTAAGCCAAGCTTTTGCCGGCCAAACTTTTGGCCAAAAGCACAACTTTGGCGCGTTCCAAAGCATCGGCGGCCAGCGGAATTTTCGCACCCAGAAATTTCTCGTTAGCGGCCAAATTCACAAAATATTTGGCCGGCGTTTTGACCAAACCGTTGGCCGAAGCTTCCACGACATAATCCTCGCCGTTTTCCCGGCCGATATAAATACCGACATGACCGGGATTGATACTTTTGATTATTCCGCCCTCGACTTCAATCAAGGGATCGCCACTATAACCATAGGCCTTGCCGTCGTCGGTGGTGCGGTATAAGAGCGTACCGGGAGCCATCGCCCGACAAAATAAGGGCGTTAAAGCCAGGCAGGCAAAAACCAACAATCTCATCAGTAATTTTTTGTTCATAAATTTATATCTTTAATTAATTATTATAATATTCGGCCCATTGCGCTTCGCTGATGTCCGGCAACAACCAAGTTTTTTGACCATGACGATTCAGGATGTCGGCCGCAAACGCCCGACTGATGACATCAACCTCTTTGTCCGCTCCGTAAATCGTTCGCAACAGCTTATCCGTCTCTGTCGGAAACAAAGAATAATAATCGCTCAACAACAAAACTAAGGCGGCGCGCAGACTTTGAGGCAAAGTTTTATCAAACACCGATTCGCCGATAGTCGCTAACTGCGCGGCGGAAAAATTGAACACTTTATCCGGATAAACGCTCAGCGCCCGAACGGCCGCTTGTTTCAAGCTCGTCTCGCCGCTTCCCTTCACCACGGTCAAATAATAATCGGGCGAAAAAGCGGTACCGTAAACATCGATAATCGCCGCCCGAACGTCCGCTTGTCCGTCCTCCCGCGCCAAATAATCCGACAAATAAGGCGGCAAATCATCGGGACCGAAAGCCCGGCCTAAAATACTCACCAATCTCTGTCTGAAAGCCGCGTCCGAGTCTTCGTCCAAGAAATAAATTTCCAGACGTCGCGCCGTTCGTCGAGCGGAACGAGTTGACCCGGTCAATTCATCAATAATGGCTTCTTCAAGCGCGCGCCTATTGGAGGCACAAGCTTCATGGCAAACCTTTTCTTTGGTCCATGAACCGGCCAGCTCCGCCAAACGAACTTCCCCGGCACTGACGGACGACAAGGCGATCAACAAATAAACGACAAGCGGCGCGGCCAAACCGCCCGCCAGCCACCAGATTTTTTGTTTTAAAGAACATTTTTGCCAACTGGTCCGCAAATAGGCAAGCCCGCTTCGCAAACGATTTTTTAGTTTGTTCATAAAATTAGTCATGACGAATTAATAATTAATCTGCCTAAGCACTATAACAAACCGACCATGACGAGACCTTAAAATCAATTTAAAGATTGGCTCGCCCCAAAAAACAAAAAAAGTCCCTTAACCGGACGAAAGAGCGGGCAAACAAAAATCAGACCCGACGGTCTGATTTTTAACAAAATTATTTTAAGAATTTTTTTTCGTTTCAAGGGTCTGGCGGCCAATCGATTTTTTCTTATTCCATTCCCTTTACCAGCTCCAGCCACTCGGTTTTCAACTCGGCCTTGAGGCGAATCGCCTGCGCGGCCGCGAAATCGGCTTTCGTTTGTTCCTCGGTAATCAAATAAAGTTTAGCCAAATTAAACCATATTTCCGCGGTATCGGGCGACAGAAAAGCCAAGCGTTCCGCCATTTTCAAGGCGCGCTCATAATCTCCGGCCGCGGTAAAATAATTGGCCGCCGCCGACAAGAGCGAACCGGAGTTGATATATGAAACACCGTCCAAATCAACGCAACGTTTCAGAGACGCGCCGAATTCCGCTTCTTGTTCCAAAAAGAGATAAAATTGCGCCAAGCGACAATGACCTTCGGCATAATTCGGATTTAGGCTAATGGCATACTCCACATTTTCAATCGCCGCCTCTTTTTCACCGCGCGCCAATAGCATCTGCGCTTTAACCAAATAGACCGGCGCACGTCCCGGACTGGACTCAATGGACAAATCCATCGCTTCCAAGGCTTGCCGGGAATAATAATTAAATTTAATCAAATCTTGATAATTAAAGCGAGCGGCCGTATCCAATACTTGCGCCAACTGCATTTGCTTCAAGCTGTCTTGCGGATTCATGGCAACATTCGTCTTGGCTAAACCGATAGTGTATTCCAGATGAGCATTGGCTTCTTCGCGCGGCACGGTATTCAAAATGCCGGGATTGGCCAAAATGAAATTAACCAAGGTAGCGCGAGCGTCATGATCCAAGGCCGCGTCACTCAAAACTTCTTTATATAATGCCACGCCGCCCGGCAAATCACCGCGCAAAACTTGATTATAGGCGACAATCGTTCCCTTAAACATCCGCCAAGGCTTGAGGTTGTAGCGATTGGCCAATAAAAGCGCCAAGGCGAGCAAAATCACTAAAACCAACAATTCCCATTGCGAATCTAGCAAGGGTCGCGATACCGTCGATTCATCGGCGTCCTCCTCCTTGTCCCGATCGATTCCCGGCGCCGATTCATTCAGCAAATAATAAATAAAGCCGAGAGTCATCATCAAACCGATATAAGTCACCAAAGAATCAAACACCGCCAGATTTTGGATGAAATAAGCGGCCAGCAAAGAGACGACCACGATTATTTCCAAATTACGGCGTGCCCCCTCTTCGCTCCGACCGGCTCGTCCGCCGTTCTGCCGAAATCTTTTAAACAAATAATATAAAACGGCGATAAAAATACTCAAATAAGCCAAGAGGCCGACCAGGCCGGTGGTGGAAACAATATCCACCAAATTATTATGCGCCCGATCAAAATAAGTTTCGGTTCGGGCATAATCAAAAAATTCGGAGTCAAAATGCTTATCAAAAATAATCGCATAATTGCCAAAGCCGGTGCCGAACAAAACATGATTCTTAAAATCCTTGGCCGCTCCCTGCCAGGAAATCAGCCGGGTTTGGAAAGTGGCTTTCTGAAAAGTAAGATTACGCAGGAAACTGTTTTGAAACCAAGCGGCGCGATATTGAGAAAATATGCCCACCGTCCCGATGACGGCAATGATAAAAACGGTCAAAGATACTCGACGCAAGGCCCGGTTTTTATGAAATAAACCCAGGAGGAAAAATAACAACAACACGCTGAAAAATAAACCGATAATCGCTCCGGAGGTGTGACAGGCCCAAAATTCCCGCAACATCACCAGGGCCGGCGCCAAATAAAGCCAGCGCCGGAGTTGACGTTTATCCCGCAGAAACAAAATTAAACAGAAAAAAAGATTAAAAATCAGATAACCGCTGACATAGGTGGTATTGCCGATGGTGCTATAAACATTCGCGCCGCGCAAACCGATCAAACTCACCGCCGTCGCAATCATCACCGAAAAAAGCAGTAACACCCGCCATTCGCGCCAAGACCGAAAAACCGTAATCAGAATCAGATAGAAAATCAGGAAATGCAGAAGATGAAAAAAGCCCAACATGCGTTCGGCGTCGCCCCAAAAGCTCAAACCGATATCCACGCTCACGGCACAGGAAGCCAAAATCGCCATGAAATACACGATCAGACCGGTGGTGATGTAGTTACGCTTCGGCCGATATTCGGGATAGCGCAAAATAAACACCAGCCAAAAAACGAATAAAATTTCCATCAGAATATTAAAAGGCAATTGTTTGGAGGTGATATAGGGAAACAGCAAATGCTTGAAGACCGCAAAAACAATAAAAAGCGAGGCGATCAAACCGCCTTGGAGAAGTCGCAAATAAATTTTTTTGTTCATAAATCTTATAGGCTACCTTTAAAAAATAGCAACAACATTAAACGTTATTTTTTATCATTATAACATTAAATATTTTACACAGCTATTATTATTCTTCATAATTTTCCGAATCAAGACTTTCCTGCATATATTCAGACACGGTTTTGATAACTTCTTTTACAACATCAGAGCAATTTTTGTAGTGTATCTTTTCTAAAGCCACATCACGAAACCGCCGAATCGGTTCGGAGATTAAGGCGTGAATAAACGATTGAGTCGTACCGCTAACTCCGGAAAAATCCAATACAAGCTCCTTACTCTCTGCCAAGATCGGCATAATCTTGTTGATACGTAAGCTTTTTGCCACATCTTTATTTTCCGCAAAATCACCGACAAGATTCTTGATTTTAATTATCATACTCATATAAATTTTGGTTCTTTGTACTTCTTTCGTTTGCGATCTCTAACCGCTTTGCCGTAAACCTCTCGTATAGCGGAGAGCAGATGAGTAAATTCAGATTTATTTTCAAGAGATAGATCTATCGCCACCAGCGTACCTTGAAAATAAGGGACGTCATTACGTTCAGAATGACGATCGTCATCCGGATCCGAATGGAGCCGCGGTTTTTCTATTCTCTTATCATGAAGTAGCAGTTTATATATACCGGAGCCGCTGTAAATCATAAAATAATTACGGGCTACTTGCGCAATGGATTTGATAAAAAATAATCCGGCGCCGGCATTGTCTTCCGTTCCTCCTTCTTTTCGCGTCGTTCCCGAAATACCGGGAACCATTGCCCATTTGATTGCTTCTATATCCGTCTTTGATCGGGTAGCCCAATAGCGTTGCAGGCTCTTTCTGATACCAATGCCGCCATCGCAAATACCAATACGAATTGTGTTTGATTTTTTATAGTATTGAGCCGCAACAATAGCTCCGGCCGCACTTCCTGCGTGTTCCAATACATTACGAAGCAGTTCCCCGATGGTATATTTAATAGCATCCGTTTTATCGGCAGGTAAATGCAGAAGAGGAATCATATCTGTAATAAATTTTGACTGTTCGGTAGAATTTTTGATAATGGTAACGGGTATAAATCTTCCCGATTCTTCTTTCTTATGAATAGTATATGGTGACTTTTGATGCGTAAATTCAAAAAGTCCCATACGATCAAGATAGGAACCGGAAGTTGCCGTGAGATTTTCAAATGTAACGTTCTGCTTACCTGCCCGCATTGCCATGGCTACAACTATAGCTAAAACAGCCGGATGTACATTGATCCATTTTGGATGAGAATAAATATGAAGAGTATCGGAATCAGAAAAATCCAGACTACCAATAAAGCGGTCAAAATTGCGTAAATAATCTGAATTGGATAATGTCGCTTTCATATTGATAGTTTACCTGTAGAGCGTGTTTGTGTCAATATACGCTCTACAGGGAATAAAAACCGCGAAATATCAACAAAATAGGCACTTTAGTACCCCTTTATCAAAGAAAACTGATTTTCAAACTCGAGCCTAAAGCTTCGGCCCTTCAATTCTATTCCAAAGCTTAATTAATTTGGCGAATTATTTTGCCGCCAAACATTTCGCACTTAGAATTTTCTGCGCCTAGTTTGTTTTATGCCGAATATTGAGTCTAAATTTCGGGGGTCATACTATTTTTCCTCAAGCACCAAGTGCTTCCTTTTTTAATAAAATCGTACTCTTCCAAAAAGGTTGATAATTTTTTATTAGCAATTATTTTGTTTTTCACCATAGATTATTCAAGAGATTTAATCTATCAAAGATGCTAATTAAATTTTTTCAAGCACTACCTCCACTGCGTCTACTCCATAAAGTGAATTATCTTGTAATCCTTCAGCTTCTTTTTTAGATATCCTAGTTTCAGATGATGGACTATAAATATCATCAGTATATTCTACTCTCCAATATCTTTCAGTGAAATCTTCATGACGAACAAAGACCGATATTGGCCACTCATTCCTTTTCCAGTTATCATTATTTTTAATTAATTTCCATTTTCCATTTATTATATTCAAATGCCCATGTATATATATTGCACGGGTATTTGAAGCATTAAACCCCTTTAAATTCTTATTTGTATAGCTGATTTTACTGGGACCAAAAAAATATCCTAAAATTTCTCCTGGTTTTTTGCTTGTTCTAGCAATGCGGCCCAAAAAATATTTACCACTTTTTAATTTAATTTCAAACCAATCACCTTCGTTATATTTAATTTTCTTCATATTATTTTTTATCATTTCCATTATACCACATATCGTCATCGTCCCAGAGTTTTATTTTTATTTGTGTATCAATCATGCTATCCCCCCCCCTAATTAATTCAAGCACACCAATATTCAACATCGCAGTTACACCGCACCAACGAATAGTAAACCAAACCCAACCCAAAATAGTACTAGGCGCTTTTTTATGGAGATTTTTTTGCTTCTCTATAAAAATCTTAAATTTATTGTCAAATAGAATTTCTCTGGACGCTGTTCATAAGACAAGAATACAAGCTTTTTAATGGGAGTACTATTTTTATAAAAAAGTAGTTAAAAATAAGATTACCCTCCCCTACTTCGTAATAAAGAAAATATCGAATAAATGGTCCTATGAATGGAAATAATAATACTAACAAATTTCCAAAGACAGTATAATCAAATAAATTATTATGTCTTATAACAACAGCATATAAATACCCAGTCCAACCAAATTCAGCCAACACTAAAAACTTCTCCATGTTTTATAGACTCCTATTTTAAATTTCTGCACATTATCTTTTATTATTTTCCAACTTGGATTATTGCTATGATTATATTTCAAAATGAATATTATGATTCAATTTTTTCAACCTTTTTAATAGGTCCTCAATATCTTTTTTATCGAAATAGTTCAAATTAATTTCATATTCTTTTATTTGGTCATTTTTTTGAACAAACACAGTTAAAGATTCGTACATTTTATCAAAGGGTTTCGGACGTGATGTCCTACAAATATGAGTTATCTCTTTAATCTTTATCTTTTTTGTCCATACGGTTTTATAAACTAAAATGTCATTATCAATTTTTATATTCACAAAAATATATATCAATAATGAAAATATTAGCCAGCCACCTGATCCTAGCAATATTGCTTTAAAAAGAGAAGAGATGTCTCCGCTTAAATTACCAAAATACGAAAATAAAGATAAACCTATTATTCCAAGACTAACCACGAACCAAATAGCAAATAACATTTTTCTATTTACATGATAGGTTGTCATAGATTTTATTTTGTAACCATATTTTTTACAGCATTGATTGCTCCCTGGAAGACACTTGAAGCTGCCTCTTTCCCGTAATTTTGTATCGCATGGCTACCTGTAATAAACGAAGTGGAGAAAGGTTGGGGATATCGGCCTGGGACTGAATTAATACCCATGACTTTAGCTCCATTCTTAACAGCTGTTGTTGCCAGTGCGCTTAACCCGCCTTCATATATTGCCTCTCCAGCGTTCAATGATTCGCCCTTAGCAACGGTTTCCGCAATATATGACAATGTCCCAGCGGCCCCGGCCGCGAAAGGGCCAAATTCACTACCAGCTCCAATTATCGCGCCTTTAGCTGCACTCGCGGCGTACTCGTTCGGGCTAGAAACTTGCTGCTTAGAGATATCATTAAAGAATTGGGATATAATTCCTCCGGCAGCACCGGCAGTCCCTCCAAGAGAAGCTTTGCTGGCCAAAGTTGATCCGACAAGTGGAGTTAACGCTTCTGCAGATAAACTACCAACTCCATATATGGCCAAAGGAGCTGCGCCAGCTATTGCTGGGACATATGGATGATCCATAGTAAATCTTGCTGCGGAACTATTTTGATATTGATTGTTTGCCCAGTTTCCTAAGGAAACTGCATTATTTTGTCCAACAACATACTGAATCCATTTTCCGTTCGGATCTTTAGCGATTAGCGGATTATTTCTCGCATAACTATAATAATTCAATTGTTGTGGGTCCTTCAAAAACGACGTCGGATTATCTCGTGTACCCGGATCCTGACTCAAAAATCTTCCAATAGTTCCATTCTGATATCTCGCCATCATATAATTAAGTCCTGTCTCGACGTCATATTCATGCCCCGTAAATTTCCGTTGTTCGTTAAAAGAGCCGATTTTTCGGTCAAAACGAATATCACCGAAAGGATAATAATCAATCAACTCTTCTACGGCATTGGCGGAATTGGTAACAACGCCGGAACCGCCCAAATGATCGGAGTGAATATAATGTTTTGTGGCAGTCGCTCCCGTTCCTTCAATAGTGGCCATTAACTCGCTACCGGCGAAAATATGCTTTGTGGTCGTCCCGGTAGAGGTAATATTATAGTATTTGGTGGGATAAGTAGTTATGGTTAAACCGTTATTAACCCAAATTCGGTTATCATTCTGATCATAGCCGTATCTGATAGTGGTTGTGCCCTTAGTGGCTTGGATTAAACGATTACGATAATCCCAAGAGTATGCCCAAAACGAATCGAATATTAAATTACCGTTGCGATCGTAAGTATAGTTAATATTATCTATGTTGGTCACCGCGTGCGGATTGGCATAACTGGTTCCCTGATTGCCGGCATAGACATAAAGATTTTGACCAGTTTTGAATATAATATTACCAATAGGATTATAGGAATAATTTTCGGTATAAGGAGCCTGTCCGACAGCGACATTGGTTATTGCCGCCTGAGTCAGGCGATGTAAATCATCATAAACATAATTAGCGGTCTTAGCCGTACTGCTTGCCGAACTGTCTACAATACGAGTAATGTTGCCGATATTGTCAAAGGTATAAGCTAACCGCTGAGCATAAGAGCCGCCGCCGACAGTCGTTACCTTGTTGCTCATCCGATAAAGTTTGGTCGCATCATAAGTGTTCGCGGTCACGGCGCCATTTGCATAATAAATAGTCGTCGGTTGTTCTAACGGAGAATAATTAAAATTATGAATGACATTAAGATAAATGCTATCATTAACCTCTTTTTTCTGTATAGAATTTAATAAACCGGCAGAATTATAATTATATTTAACCTTAAACCCGCTTGGATCGGTAATGATAGTCTGATTTCCCTGACGATCATATTCATAATCCGTTTGATAACTCGTAGAATTGATGGTTTTTATTTCATGCTTTAATAAACCTAACGGGTTATATATATTAGTTTGCGTTAATCCGCCGGTGATGACGCCGGTTAATTGACCGATACCGTCAACGCCGGAATCATAAATGTAATATATTTCCGTTCCGACTTGAGTGATATAATCCTCCATAAAACGCCGATTGAGATTATCGTAGGTGTAAGCAACGGTCTGACCATTGGGATTCGTGGATGATATTAAATTGCCGGCATCGTCATAACTATAACCCCATGTCCCGAAAGTAACATCCGGAACACTATGCAAATCTTGAGCCGTCAATCTTCGCCCCAAACCATCATAGGTAAAGTTACGAATATTGTTAGAAGCATCGGTAATTTTTACAAGATTTCCTAAATAATTATACTGATAAATGGTAGTGTAAATACTGGCGCTATGATGCTCGCCGACCCGAACGAGATTATTATAAGCATCTCGATATAAATCTTTAATTTTACCATTAACGTCTGTAATGCTTAATTTCCAATCGTCATAAACGTTGATTGTCGTACCGACCGCATTCGCGGTTGAAACAATTCTAGACAAGGGATCATAAGTGTAATTATTATAAAGCGCCGTTGCCGTTGTCGGAGTCGTTTTACCGGAACCGACGGAAAAATAATCCAAGGATTCTTTACTTACTAAATCGCGGTTATTATAAATAATATCTTTTATTTGATAATTACTCCCCTCCGCCTCTCTTCTTTCTTGTATCAAACGACTCAAACCATCAAAATATTGGTACGTCTCGCGAGAAATCAAAGAATCCAAATTATCGGTTCTATGAATATTTACGGCATTAGGGGTATCGGTATAAATATATTCAGTCTTGGCAACAAGCGTTGCGGGATCGGTAATATCAGGCTGTTTTTCAATAATCAAACGATCTAGACCATCATAAACATTTTCAAAAATACGACTATTGGGGTCGGTTATTCGCTTAACCTTGCCCGACGAATAGTCATAAGTGTATTGCGTTGATTGATTTAACGCATTTGTAATCGTCGCCGGATATAGATGATATGAATCATAAATATAGCGCGTAGTCTTGCCCCTCGGATCAGTAGCCATCGTTACCAGGCCATAAACGCCATCATAGGTCTTCCGGGCATTAACATAGGCGGTTCCCGATTTCCAGTCTTCTTGTTTGGTCAGATTGCCTTTTATGACACCACCCAAAGCTTGGGCGTCATAATAATATTTTGTTTCTTTAACTTTATTAAAATTATGATCGACGACTGTTTGTTGCGAAGGCAGGCCTAAAATATTGGCACCGGTATTAGAAACATAGGAAATCGTGGTCATAAAATCATCCGTGCCGATATCGGTATAAACACCGTCATTATTGCCAATAACTTCGCCTAGTTCTATTTTTTGAGTTAAATTACCATTGGCGTTATCATAACTATAGGTTTCCGCTTTATCCTTGTGGGTGGAATTTCCGTCATAAGTCATCTCCAAGGTCTGCGCCAACTTAACGAATTTATTACCATTTCCTAAATCATAGTCATCCCATTTATTGATACTTTTACTGTAAATATTACCGGTGCTATCGGCCACTTCCGTGCGATAAATCTTGCCGATCTTAAAAGCATCATCGTTATATTCGCCCTGAGAGGAATCTGAGGCATCTCCTTGATGAAAAAATAATTTAGTAGTATTGCCGACCGCATCAGTCGTTATCACTTTATTGAATCCGGCAAACTTACGATCAATATACGTATTAAAATAATATTGGCCACCTTCGTAACTATAGGTTTTAGTAACAATATTGTTTGCACCGTCATTAGTTACTAATTGATAAACAGTATCTAAAACAAACGGCAGTTTCGGATTCAACTGTGTGGAGCCGGAGCGATATTGAGGCGTAGTTTTATAGATTATGTCGGTAAAGCCGCCTTTGTTGTTGTTAATAGTGGTTAATAAATCAACCTTATCTCCGTTATTAACATAAACGGAAGAACTATAAATTAAATCAGTTATTCCATCGCCATTAACATCAACTAACCCATTAAAATAGCTATTGCTTAGAGCTATTTGACTGGGTGTTTGCCAAGAATCATCATAATCCCAGCCTGAACCGTTATTAATATAAAAGCTAGTATAATCGTTAGTATATCCATGTCGAGTAGAAACAATATCAATCAATCCGTCACCATTAACATCAATAAATCTATCAAGATTATAATATACGCCATTCATTAGCGCCGGTATTTCCCAAGAATCATCATAAATCCAACTATGACCCTGATTGATAAAAATGTCAGAATTATAAACTATATCCACTAAGCTATCACCATTAATATCAACTAGTTGAGCATTAACCCCTCCTACCGAAAAATGCCCTACGCCCTCTACAAAAGGAGTTTCCAGTTGTTGATCATAATCCCAACCTGAACCATTATTAATATAAAAGGTAGTGTAATCGTTAGTATATCCATGTCGAGTAGAAACAATATCAATTAATCCGTCGCCATTAACATCGGCTAACTTATCCAAATTATAATCCATAACATTCATTAGTGCCGGTATTTCCCAAGAATCGTCATAAACCCAACCCAATCCCTGATTAATATATATCGACTCTCCTCCATAAATAATGTCAGCTAAAGCATCACCATTAATATCAACTACAAAACTATTACCGCTACTCAATTTAATTCTCCCCTGATCGGGACGAAAATTAGGGACCTCCCAATCATTATTAAAAACCCAACTGTCACCGTTGTTTATATAAGTTCTGGTCGTGTCGTCTCTAGTAGATAACATATCAAGAAAACCATCACCATTTACATCCACTATTCTATCATTAGCGTAATCTATCACAAAAGGACTTACCGGATAAACAGGGGTTGTCCAGGCAAAAGTCCAGCCCGGGGTTTCTTCCTGATATTCAAAAGTAGTATCGGGTAAAATAACGGAATTCCCGAGATCATCAATGCCAGTTTCAGTAATTGAAAACAGCAAAGAGCGAGAACCATTATTATCGCTATAATCTAGACCATATCTATGAGTTAAGCTACCGTTGACTTTTATGTCAATCTCGTAAATACGATAAAATGTCGTTACACTGAATCCTGGACGATTATTGGTAATTGCGTCATCACGGCTTTCTTTTAAAAATTCAATTTGAAATATACCATCTGTCGTGCCGTTGCCAGTATAAGTAATCCGATAAGGGTATATTTGGCCGGCATTTTTATAATATTCGTATTTGATATAATTATCGTTCGTATCCCGGACTTCCTCTAAAAGCCATTTATAGACTTTTGAAGTATCGCTTGAATCATCTTGTCTGGCAATCGCTGTATAACCGAATTTATACTGCGTGCCGTTTTTATCCTTCATTATCCATTGATTATTAGAAAAAATATAAGTTCTAAAATCTCCATTTTCCGTCTTAGCCATCCAGGTATTTGTGTCAGCGGATACTAGTTCACCGTCCAAAGAAGAATTGAAATAATTTTGAGTATATAGTTTTTCAACACCATTTTTATTCACTCTTTGGATATAGGGAATATTGATGTCCCAACCGAAGCCGAATTCCGTGCCCTCTTCTGAGGTTTGGTTATTATAAGTCAATTTAATATCCGGCTGCAGTCCATTGCGACCCGGCGGCACAGAAACTAAATATTCATAAATAAGCGCGCCGCTCACTTGATCGGAGCTAGGCAATAATTGCTTAGCCGTACTGGGATTAATCACAACATTAGTATCTACAGGCGATTCACTTGTTAAAAATTCAGACTGCGCCGAATCATCAGCTTCCATTGTTAATTCCACGACCGATTCTTTTATCTCCTCGTTAATTACAGAATCATCAATCGCTATAACATCATTTTTTTCATTAACGGTCGAAACGGAAACTTCGACAGCGGTTATATCTAAATTCTGATCAACTAAAATAACAGCATTCTCGGCAAAAACCGAAGTAAGCGGGCTCAAAATAAATAAAAAAACCAATAACGAAACCATTGGCTTTTTGAAGTAACGAGCGTTGATTTTAAACATAATTGTGCGGTTAATTTGTTTATAAATACTATCACAACTGCTATAAAATATTATAACATAACCCCTTTATCAAAGAAAACTGATTTTCAAACTCGAGCCCAGAGCCTCGGCCACTTTACTGACAAAGCTAATAGTAAAATTCTGTCGACCGCTTTCCAGGCGGGCGATATTGCTCTGCGTCGTACCGATTTTAGCGGCTAAAGCAGCCTGGCTTATTTTCTTTTTTTTGCGCAATTGCAAAAGACTATAAGCTAATTCCAGCTGACGACCATGTTTATCGTAAAGCTTCTTGAATCTTGGATTTTTTAATTTTTCAACCAAAACCTCATGGAAATCAATAGCTCTTCCTATATCCTTTTTATTATTCATATAGTTCAGGATTATTAATGATTTTATTATAATTACTAAGAGCCATATTCATTTCTTTAATCGGAGTTTTATCTGTCTTCTTCAAAAAAGCATGTAATAAAATAATGGTCTTTCCGATAAAAGTGAAATAAAAAATCCGGTAATGATTATTAGAAAAATCGACTCTTAATTCTCGAATTTTTCCTTGAATATGGCGACTATAAGGCTCGTCTAAATAGCCACCATTTTCCACCAAATAATTTATATATTTATAAATCTTGGAATTACATTTTTCGTCTAAACTTTCAATATAATCGTAAACCCGACTCCTCCCCGTTCGACTATCCCGATAGAACTTCACTTTATATTTTTCATTATATATCATATATGATATGTAGTCAAATGAATAAAATTGTCCCATTTATTGAATAAAGAAATCGGGAAAACTGTTCTGACAAAATTCGGATTGACAATCAAAATAAAACGATATATAATAATAGTGTCTTTCGGTTTATATTAACCGGAAGGGTTTTACATCCAAGGGTCATCCTCCAGGCGGAGGGTGATTTTTTTATTCCCGATATCTTAACTCTCGCCCCCAAATATCATCATTTATTTTCAAAATATCAAAATAAGCATCGGCACCCGTCCTCAATTCTTCGGAAATGTTATTCTTTGAAGAAAATATGTACACTTTCTTGCCACCCATACGCAAATGAGCGACTAAAGCTAAAAAATCAGAATCGCCAGTAAATAAAGCGGCTATATCATACTTTTCAAAATAATACATGGCATCAATAGTTATTTCTACATCCATATTTCCCTTTTCTCGGAGATATTTGCCATGTTCATCGGCAACCCTGATTCTTTTTAATTCCTTTTTTCTAACCTTGAATTTTAAACCCTTTTTTAAAAAAGTAAAAAATTGATGCCGATCATCTAAATCATAAGGACGCGTTCCGTTGGCGGGATAAGCGGAATAGTAAAAGACTTCGACCTGTTTGGTCAGAAACTTTCCCTTTACGTATTCAACGATTTTTTTATAATTAAAAAATCTACCCTTGGCTTTTTGAGCCTGCCAGAGATTGGATGCGTCGATAAACATATATATTACATTTTTCATTCAACTATTATAATACAACCCCGATGAAGCCGAGATAAATTTTTTCTAAAGAAAAAATAAAGAAATTGGTCCCTCATAACCAGAACCCGATAAAACCACCCCTCCCTCCCCCAACAGAAAAGAGCCCATCCGCCTCCGCCAACTGGCGGATAACGGAGGGCTCTTTTGCTGTTCCGATTTATTGAATAAGGAAATCGGGAAAACTATTCAAGAATTTCTGGAACTACTCGGACAAGGTACCGCCGATAACTTCGGCAACCGGCAGATAGGTGGCAGTCAAAATCGTGCCATCAGTCGCACCGTTACCGATGTAATCGACATCGCCAGCGCCATAGACATCAGCCAATGAAGTCTGAACGTATTCGCTGGTCGCGTCAGTGGTAGTAACATCGCCGGTGATGACCAAAGTCACTGTACCGTCTAATTTACCACCATCCGCCAAACCTTGCAATTCGGTCGTCAACCAGTCAACCGAACCGGAAGTATTACCATTGCCCAAAGTGGTGATGTCGCCGGCTACCTTGGTAGCGGTGCCATCAATCTGAGCATTAACATTGGTAATAACCACCGCCGTGCTCTTGTTGACAGTTACCTTGAGAGCATCCAGATAAGCTTTCAATTCTTCATTGGAAGCGTTTCTGTTACTGCCGTTGTCAAAGACAAACGTGTATTTGCCTAAGATTTTGGCGGTACCGCCGGTCAAAGTCGCGTCACTCATAGCGTTGGTAATGGTAGTCAAAGCAGAACCGACAATAGTCGCGGTGTTGGAAGTAATGGAAGCCGCGGCCCATTGACCGGTCGCTACTGTATCGGCGTCCGGATCGACAACTAAAGTGATGCTGGCGCTGGAGTTTACGCCTGTGGCGACAACTCCGGTCGCAATATCATCAATGTTGTAGATCATGGTTTCGTTGTAGTCAGCCGTGGAAGTCGGGTCGTTTAAGACATTCAATCCTCTGACCACCGGAGCGATAAACAAGCTGGTCGTCTGATCGGCCGCTAAGACATAGTCAAACGGATCAAACAAGACGTCGCCATCCGCTTCCGGAATTTCTTCCGCTACGATAGTGCCGCTACCGGTAACTAATCTCACCGAAGCCACATCGTCAGAAGCGGAAGTACCGCTATTTTCCAATCTCAATCTGGTAACCTTGATCGGTTCGTTTTCCGTGGTGAATTTCAATTCAGCCAAGTAACGATCGGCCGCCACCGCGGAACCGGCTAAGATATGAGTATCTTCGTCGGCTTTAACATCAGTTACCAATAATTCAACCTTCAAAGTACCTTTAGCGGTAGTGGTAATATTACCGGAAACGCCGGAAATAGTACCAGTCTCGGTAACCGAGTCATTGGAGGAAACCGCGCGAGAAGTAGCATCGTCAGCGGATTCTAATTCCAAATCAAAGGTACCGGCCGCAGTAACGGTGGAGGCAAAAGACGCCTTAACCATTAAATTAACCGTGGCACCGGCCGCGATAGTCGCGTCGGCTTCACTGCTAAAGGAATTGAAAGTAATATAACCGTCAGCTCCGCCAGTGGTTTCCACAATGCTGTTAGAAACGGATTTGAGCAGTTTCCCGTTCAAATATAAATCTAACTTGGTAATATCGTCATCGGTGAAGGCCGTATCAGCACCGTCGGTAGAAATCGTCACTGAAGACAATTTAATACCATCGGCCGTACCGGCTTTCAAGGAAGCCTGATAAACCACGACATCCTGGGCACCGCCGACAACCGTCTGGGTTGATAAAGCGGTCGGAGTCCAAGTCAAGGAAGCGTCCTTAACAGTCACAGTCGCGGAAGTAACGGAAGACGGGGTAATATCAGTAATGGAAGCGTTAGAGGTTTCGCCGGTGATAGTCATCGCCGCGCCATCTAACACAACATATAAAGTATCGCCATCGTCAATCGGACCGCCATTTCCACCAACAGCTACGCTGTCGCTCATATCGGCACGAATCTGGAAGGTCTTGGCTACGCCTTTGAGCAAAGTAATCTCATCGGTCATAGACAAAGTCCATTGCGTACTGCCAACGCGAGTCGCGGTAATGTCATAGACGGCGCCGGTGGCGACATCGCGCATTTCCACGTTCTCAATTTCGTCAGCCTCTAAGCCGGTGCCGTTGATTTCAAAATCATTGCCACCGCTATCCACAATCTGCTCCAATAAAGCGTCTTCGCCATTGGATTTCATCACCAAAGTCGCTAAGACAACGTCATTATCGCCGGCTTTGACATCCTTGGCCGGAGTGGCGCTCTTATCCATATCAATCGTGAATTGACCGGTGGTCAAAGTCACGGTGATGCCTTCGGTCGTGGTGTCAAGATTGGCTAAACCGGCCGTAGTAAGCTGTACGCCGAAACCATAATCCTGACCGATAAAACCGAAATCGTTAACGTCTTTGATATACAAAACAAAAGTATCGTTGTTGTTGGTTACACCCAAATCACCTCTGACTTCAAGCTGAACCGTATCGCTCTTGGCAATTTTATAATTGTTAAGAGAGAAGGTCACATATTTGTCGGCATAGGTGCCGGAAGCCACTTCCGTGCCATCAACGAATAACTTCAAGTTATCGACGATGCCGGTCGTGTCGGTTCCGCCATTCCGTAATTTGATGGACTGGATAAGAACCGGCTCGTTATTGGCCGTCAAATCAAATTCCGCCAATAAGACATTGTCTTCGCCGAATTTGTTGGTCGTATCGGTAGTAACCGCGTTGGTCAAGCCAACCGTACCGATAGTCGCACCGGAAACGATGGACATGGTGTTGCTGACCACCGGGAAAGAACCGGTAACCGCAGAAGCGGTGGCTGTAACATCGGCCGCCTTGGCAATACCGATGGCGAAATTACCGGTCTGACTGGCTTCAATCGTCGCTTTGACGGTTAAAGTTTTGGTCGTACCCGCATTAACGACAATCGGAGTCGCGAAACTAAAGGAAGCGACGCGATCGGAAGTAAAGTTCTTGGAAGTTCCGACTTTAACGCCGTTATCATAGAAAGTAACTTCATCAATAAAGGTAGAAGTACCTAAATCATAAGCGGTTAAGGTGATCGCGGAAACATTGACCGCGCCATCGTTGGCCGCCGTTAAGTTAACTTTCAAGAAATCCATCGGAGAGGCCGCCGGAATACCGGTGCCCGCCGGAGTCATGGAGCTCAAGGAAACCATCAAACCGGAACCGGTAATAACCGCATCCGGAGTGGAAGCACCCTGAGAAACATTGACTAATCCGGTTTCAACTGCGGAAATTTCCGTGCCGGTACCGGAAACTGTGGTTGACGCCGTTAAGACGTTAGCCATGTTGAACCGATTGGCATTGAAAGCCGCTTCGTTGGTAATCTTCCGATAACTGGTGCCGTCATAATAAAAAATTTCGGACGCGCCGGCATTTTTTATTAAACTGCCAATAGAATATTGACCGCTCGGTAAAACCGAACCGACATTGTAGTTCGTGAAGAAAGCATCCGGAACGTCAACAATCTTCGTGTTCCAGTTGGTGCCGTATAAGGCAGCCGCCTGGGCTTCGCTCTGAATCTTTCTTAATGTGCCATTGGTTTCAACGGCATATACGGAAGGATCCGTAGTGATTTTCACTAACTTGGTACCCGGTCTCATGGTAACATTGCCTCCTAAGGCATAGCTCTGCAATTCAGCCGCGGGAATAGTGACCACACCGCTGAAATCGGAGTACCAGGACATGTAGGTAGCTTCGTTAGGGAAAACGTATCTCTTAGCATCAGCGCCCAGGTAATAAACGGAAGAGTTGCCTTCCATCTTAATCAAGTCGCCCGCCGAAGCGGCCGCATTGACAGAAGGAACGACTACGCCACTCATGGCGACAACCGTTAATACCATTACGCTGCTGACTAAGAATTTGCGTAATTTTTTCATAAGTAATAATTAGGATCATGTTAATTGTCCAAACAATGGTAGCTTGAACAAATTAACAATGACAATCATTCAATTCGCCGCTCTGTCGGATAAATAATCTTTCAGATTGTAAATCAGTCGGAATCCCGCTCCGCCACTCGGCTGAAAGCTTAAGGCGATGACTGACTGATCTTCATAAAAGTTCTGCCAGTCAAGCGCGTGTTGCCCGCCGACTGGAGAAAAGCTTAACCGATTTACCATCTTCAGACAGATAAATCGTCAGAGCTTGGAATTGAAAATAATAAGGTTAGTAAGGGACAAACCGACCCGGAAAATCCGAGTACGACCTTTACGCGGTTCGCCAATTCGCAGACGCGAATTTGTTAATTTATCTCCGGCCGCATCCGAAGCAGAGGACGAATCTTCAACTGGGATTAAGGATGAAAGAGATAAACTAACAAACGCGCGCCAATCACTTTAAAATTTTAATTACGATTTTTTTGCTTGACCGATCTTTATTTGATAATTTCGTCAACTTCTTTGAGCTTATCCAAAGCCTTGCCGTAATCTTTTTGATCAAACAGCTGTTGCGCTTCATCTAATATTTTGTCGGCCTCGGTCGGCGCTTCAACCGTCACGGCGGTACTGGTGGCAACTTCTTCCACCACTTCCGCCACTTCCGCCGCCGACGTCGCCGCCGACGTCGCCGCCGTTTCCGGTACGGTCGTCACCGCTTCTTCAACGATAATCGGTGTCGTTATTGTCGTTTCCTCGGCAGACCGACCCTCCGCCAATTGGATGCCGGCTTCTTCTTTGGCACTATCGGCGATAATCACTTCATCGGCCGGAACGGTTACCGGCGTCACCGCGTTAACGCGGCTGATACGATTTATCCGACTCTTAACCGTAACGACTTCTTTATTGAAATCATTGCTTAACTTGGCTACCTGATCTTTATTGGCCTCGGTATTGAATTCCGGATCGGCTAAAATCGCGGAAATTTCCTGAGCATGATTGGAAGCAAAACGAACTTCCAACTTGTCGCGTTCCACGGAATTGAAAGTAGTATTCAACTTCAATCTTTCCGAAATCACCCGAGCGATATATAAGGAATTATTCGGCTTGGTTTTATTAAACAATTCGTGACTGAACAGACTGACGGAAACCAAAACAAAAACAAAAACGCCCAAAGCAAAGGCCGGGCGAGAAATAGCTTGTAAAACACTCTGAAAGTTAATTAAGATAATTCTGCCGGACGATAAGTCCGCGGCGCCGGAATTGGAAATCTGAGTCAACAACAATTCCCGATTGCTTGTTAACCAAGCGGCATCGGGATTGACGTTTTTCAAATTATTCAATTTGGCGAGAATATCTTTATTGGTCATTTTTTTATGATGAGTATCTCACACTATAATATACGGATAAACTCCACAAAAGTTACAGTAAAATCAAGATTTTTGCGTTTTTTCCACCAATTCCCGCAAGGCATTCAGAGCGCGATGAATCAATACCCTGATATTTCCCTTGGTTTTTCCGCTAATTTCCGCGATTTCCTCCAAAGATAAATCATTGATAAACCTCATGATAATAATTTCCCGATACTCTTCTTTTAAAAATGGCAGTTGACTTTTAATCAATTTTATATCATCATTTTGCTCCATCATTTCCAGGGAATTCGTTTTTTCGTCAACGACATCAACCCGATGATCTTCGTCATCAATGGAAACGGTCAACTTATTGCCGGTTTCCCGATAGTAATCAATGATGGAATTCCGAGCGATTTTATAAAGCAAAGACCGTAAAGTATTGGCATCTTCCAAGGTTTTATTTTGAATGTGATTCCAAGCCTTTAAAAAAATCACGGAAGTCAGGTCATTGGCCTCCTCCCGCTTGCCGATTTTAAAATAAACGAAACGGTTTATTTCCTTGACATTATTGTCATAAACCTCAATAAACGCCTCTTTATCGCGGTTTTTCAGCTTAGTCAAAGCTTGTTTGTCTTTAAATTTTTGCACCAAATTGATGGACATTTTAAGAAATGTTTTTAACAAAAAATAACGGGAAATAAGCCCCGCCGCCAATAAATCATTTTTAATTCTCGTAGATTATTTTATCACAAGAAATATTGAAAAGCAAATTAATTATTAACAGTCTATCCTAAATTTATTACGCTTTTTATTCGCTCTTTATTGCCGTTTTACTCTTGCCTGATTATCGCTTTATGCTTGCCTGACTATCCCTTTGTTATCGCTTGATCATTTCTCTAATACCCGAAGATGTCTTAAACAAGCTAATCCAAACAAACTGACCTAAGCCCCCTTATTGACTTTCTCCGGGCAAAAGGTTTAAAATAATATAACTTAAGTCTAATTCAGTATGGACTTAAGTTCAAAATATTTTTCCATTTCTAGCCGCTCTAATTTATAAACCGCTTTAATTTTGACATTTTTAAATAAAATAATCGTGTTTAAGTCTAAGCTATAGTAGACTTAAATATATTTTTAATTTTTTATTAGCCAATTCCCTTGTTTAAGTCTAGAATATTGTAGACTTAAATACTATAAAAACCTTAAAATGTTGCCACAAATAATTTTGCCAACTAAAGAAATCAAATCGCCTCTTTGGGTGTCAGTTTCCGAGGCCGCCAATTTAGGCGGGGTTCAAGGAAAAACCATCAGGCGGGCCATTAAAACCGACCAGAATCTGCGTTATCGGATCGTCAAGAACCGCTACCAGATTGAATTCGGTTCCCTGTTGATGTATCTTCATAAAAATACCAAGCTGAAGAATAAACTGAAGGATTTCGGCCTGGGCCAATATGTCGCCGAGTGGCTATGATCGTCATCCGTTAAACCGAATAATAAAAACCGTCCTAGATTCCGTTAGGACGGTTTTTGTATGTGAGAAACCGAATTCTTACTGCCAACGACTAAAGAATGGCATCTTTAACCGCTTTGGCTAAGCGGAATTTGACCACGGTTTTAGCCGCTATCTTGATGGTTTCGCCGGTCGCCGGATTACGGCCTTCTCTGGCTTTGCGATGCGCTTTCACCAACTTGCCGAAGCCCGGAACAATGCATTCACCGGACTTCTTCACTTCCTTGTAGACGAAGTCGGCCAGTTTATCCATAAAAGCCACCGTGTCTTTCTTGCTTAAACCGGTCGCTTCCGCCAAGGAGGCGATCATCTGTGATTTTGTCATTTTTGACATAATTTTTTGGGGGTGCCAATAATAAGCTATGCAAGACAGCTCAATATTAAAACCCTTTTAAGATAATATATAAATTTAATTAATGTTTATCGCAATTATCAAAGACCACCTGTTGAAAACCCAATATTTACTAGAGTATTATAGCATGTCCTTAAAAAATACGCCAATAAACGGGGGTTTTTACTTCCCTAAACCTTTTCCTTCAGTTTGATAAACTTATACTGCGGCAATTTATCCATATGCCAATGACTTTTCCAATTGCAATCTCCCAGAGAAGAATTAAAAATTTTCGCGCCGATTTTAATCGCCAACTCCAAATTAACTTTAGTCAAATATTTAAAAACATCGGGCACCGCACCGGTATCCGCCCCGGCAATCATATAAAAATAAGTGCCGCGATAATTAACGGATAAAGAGCCGGCCACTTTTACTCCGTCCACGCTAATCGTCACCAGTTGCCAATCCCAAGGCAGTTTCAACAAATCATGGAAAGGTTGTCGCTCCCGCTCCTTTTTCAAATACGACTCCGTCCCGAAACTGGCGGCATTCAAATCCATAATCAAATCCAAATCGGCCAAATCATTAATGATAATTTTCACCGCGTGCTCCTCCTCCAAGCGCGCGGCGAGGCGACGAAATTTAATCCGCTTCTTACGGTCGGAAAAATCTCTCGTCAAATAATCTTCAAAGCCGGTCAAGCCGGATAAAGAAATAAAATAAACGTAATCTTCCAAGGGCAAGGATCGCGTAAAGTCGTCTATCCCGTCCAAATCATAAATTTTGACCGCCTGTTCAAAGTCTTGATTGAACAGCCGAGGCAATAAATATTCATAACCGGCCTTGAAAAAGGGCCGATTATTTTCCATGAAATTCTCGGCCAAAAATTCCAGGCAATTCAATTCCCGATTGTACTGCAGGGGCAACAAAGCCACCGCTTCATCCTGTTCGTAATAAACATAGAAATGCAAGGGCTGAGGATCGTGGCGATAAAAACAAGCGCGAAAATCCCAAGAATCGTAAATCGTTTCTTGAGGCGATAACTTTTCCCAAATGTCGCGCGCCGCCGCCGGATCGCTGATGACTTTCATCTCGTTCATAAGCGTTAAAGAATATTCGGCTGAAGATGATAATAAGGCGGATTGTCTTTATAACGTTTGATGGCCAAACGGATAATCTCTTCCAAAAAATCTCCGTAATCCATCCCGATCACTTCTGCTGAGGCGACCGTCGTTCCTTCCGCATCAATGGACGGATTGGGATTCAACTCCAAAACATAAGGATTATTATGTTTATCCACTCTGATTTCCACCCGTCCGTAATCATGACAATCCAAAATATTGTAAGTATCCAAAGCGATTTCGCCCAACAGAGTTTCCAGTTTCTTGCCGATATTTTTCGGCGGGCGCTGAACCACGATTTTTTTATAAGCCTCGCTCTCGGTATATTTGGCTTCAAAAGGATAAATATGCCATAAATCCGACGGCAGAGCGTCAAAAATAGAGCGCGCCAAGGGCAAAATCCGCAAATCATCCTCTTCGGAGCCGATAATCGGAACGTCATATTCATCGCCGTCAATATACTCTTCAATCAAAGCCGGCCGGCCGATTTCTTTGATCACTTTTTCCAACTGACGAGCCAACTCCGCTTTATTGCGCACCACGGAATCATTGGTGATACCGATGGAATTGTCGGTGTTGGCCGGCTTGACTATCAAGGGATAACGCAAATCCTCGCGGATGTCATCATCCAAAGAATAGACATAGTCCCATTCCGGCGTGGGAATCTTATGATAACTCAATAATTTTTTGACCCGAATCTTATCAATGCACAACCCCAAAGTAAAGGGATTGGAGCCGGTATAGGGAATCTGCAACATATCAAAGATGGCGGCGACATGCGGCTCCAACAAACTGGAATTGTTGACCCGTTCGCAAACGTTAAAAACCAAATCAACATCGCTGTTTTTCAAATCGTTGAAAGCTTTGGGCAAATCGTTAAAATCAAAAAAACTGATTTTATAGCCTCGCGCCTGCAAAGTTTTAGCGATATCCCGGCCGATGACCGTCAAATCCTGTTCTACCACCGTTTCCTGGTCGGCACCGCTTTCTTCATACAAATTACCGGCAATGCCGATATGCAGATTGCGCTGGTTGGAAATGGTCATGCGCCGAATCTTTTCAATCTTACTGCGCCCCTTCAAAAGATCGACATTAATCATGGAAGCGGCAAAAGGCGACCGACGACTGGTTTTACCGATGAAAGAGGCGGGATGGAATTTGGCCACTTCATAATTGATGACTTTTTCCACCTGACGCAAATTATCGGAAGCGTCCAAGGCGTTCAAACCCGAAACCAAAATCCAGCCCAAATACTCATAGCCGTCGGGCGGGGACAGCACCGAATCGCCGATCTTTTTTTCAAAAGCGAATTCTTTGACAAAAGGCCAGCGCTTCAAATCCGCGTCAATTTCCAAATTGACGATAATGCCCGAATAAGCGGAAGAGAAAGTTTCCGCCGCCAAGTATTCATAAGGTCCGTTGGGAAAATTAAATTTCGGGATATATATTCCGCAGGCGATTTTCAGCAGATTTTCCACCAAATCCACGCGCCAGGCGCCCTTGATGCTCGGATAAACCTCGTCGCCGCCCAGGCGCAGGTTAATTTCTATCGGCATCGGACCGGCCAACGTGGATTTGGCTTCAAAATGGACGCAACCGTTCAAAATACCGAGTTTCTCCAGCGTTTCGTCGGCCATGGCCACCAATTCCGCCTGATTCTTGGGCGGCAAGTTGGAAGGGGTCGTTCTGACAGTCTCAATGAAAAACGGCTCCTTGGTTTTGGCGTTATCCGAAATGGCGCAAAATTTAATCTTGCCGTTTTGTACCAAAATGTCCAAATCCACCTCATCGCCGTCAATATATTCCTCCACAAAAACCTCCAGACCGTCAGCCAAAGCCGATTCTATTTTCGGAGAAATTTCTCGCTTGATGTAGCTGTAGCTTTCCCGCAGTTCCTCTTCATTATTAACTTTCATCACAAAGGCGCTACTGGCACCGTAGGCCGGCTTGACTACCAGCGGAAAACGAAAAGTTTTGATTACCTCCTCCAAATCTCTATGATGCTTCAAGGCCAAAAATTTAACGACCGGCAGATTATTGGCCGCGCAAAATTCCCGCAACAAATATTTATTGCGGGTACGACTGGCGACTTTATAGGGAGTGCCGACCAGTTTGTATTTATCGACGATTTTGGCGGTCAACAAGACGTCATCTTCCAAAAAAGTGATGGCGCCGTCCAACTTAAGTTCGGGCTTGTCTTTAAAGAAATTATCCAAAGCGGTCAAAGCTTCTAAATAATCGGTCGTATTGGCCGTCAAACAATAGTCGACGTAAGGCTGAAAAGAATTGGCTTCTTGGCTCAACACCAAAACCTTAACTCCAAAACTTTTGATTTTTTTAATAAAAAACTTCTTGGAATGCAACGGGTCGTTGGCGCCCGCCGTATTGACGATTAAAACTGTCTTGCCCGCTAACGAACCGCGACCGAAACCCGACTGACCGTTCCCGTTCATATATTGATGATATTAAATTTTATTTATACCGCCGCTTTCCCTTCCGTCTCCGCCTCCACGGCCTCCAAAGCATCAGCCGCAATCTTGACCGCCTTGTTGATTAATCTTTCGTCCAGAATAACCTGCTTCTCTTTGGCGGCCACGGCCAAAGCGGCCACGGCTTGATGGAAATCCAATCCGGTCTCCATTCGTCTTTGAATATTATCGGCGCTAAAAAACAAGCGAACATACTCTTCGCCCAATTCATCGGGCAAAGCCCCCTGTTCGTCGTTAAAATGCTCCAAAAAAGATAAAGTAGCTTCCGTCTCGTTCTGATTCATTCCAAAGGCATATTGATTAATTAAAACGCGCGCTTTGTCATTCAAGCAGTAATCGCTGTTTAAAATTTCCTGCTCTATTTTCTTATAAAATTGATTTTCCGTCCTTTCTTGCTTTAAATCATAACGACTTTTATCGTTGTTTTCAAAGTGAGAATTCATATCTTTATTTGAATGAATAATATTTTTTATTTAACGGCGGCGCCACCCGATTCCAAAACTCCTTGCCAAAGCGTAGAACCGCGACGACCGTAATAAATCAACCGAATCTTATCCGATTTGATCAAAGGATTATACACTTGATCGGCGCTCAATAAAGGTTCATAAATCTGGTCGTAGGGCTGAGTTTCGCTGGTATTGAAAACCAGCACATCGCCCTTATCCGTCCGCGTCTTATAAACGAAATAGCCGCTGTCGGGCGTAAAAAATCGCGGCGTGAAAATCCAATCATACAATTTCCCTTCTTGGCCGTCCAAAACCACCCGTTCGCCGTCCCGGCTTTTCGCGCCATAAGCGAAGCGCCGGCTGTCGGGGCTGAAAGTCATAAAAGTGATTTCCGGGTAAAACCGGCCGCTCTGACCGTTCAGAACCACTGCCTGGCCGGCGTCGGTTTTTACGATATAAGCGAAACTGGCGCCGTCCGGCGAAGTTTGAAAGCTGATATCGATGTTATTGATTTGATCGTCGGGCAAAGATAAAATCTCGCTGGCCCCGGCTTCGCCGCCGACCATCGGCTCCACGAAAGAAAATTCCGTCGGCCGCCAAGACGAGACGGGCGAAGTCAGAACCGCGATGTTAATCATGGTCAGTTTCAAAAATAAAAATAACAGCACCAAAGTTTCCACCAGAATAACCGCCCCGATTAAAAAATGTTTCCGCTGAAAAGTTTGACTTTCCGACGACAATTTTTTACTTTTAAACATATTTTTGAACATATTATTAATCATCAACTGATAAACGCTTTTATTATAACATAAAAATCGAAAAAACTCTTATTTTCGGGAGCTTTTCGGACAATTGACAAAAATAAGAATAAGCGGTAATATGAAACGAAATCTATTGTAACAATTTCTAATCTTTAACAACTTAAATAAACTATAATCAGGAGGAACAAAAATGATCAATAAAGAAAAAAACGCTCATCATCGCGGAGTTCAAGAAATAACGCGCGAACTGAAAAAAGAATGTAAAATTATCACGAACACCGATCTTTTTTTTAAAAAAATCAATGAACTCGTAGACAAAAAAGAAGAACGTCGGGAAGATGCTCTTTGCCAAGCACTAATGTTTATCACCCATCTGGCCTGGTCGCTGGATTTGACGCAACTGGCGGAGGCCAAAAACTTTGAACAAAAATTTCAGGAATTAATGGCCAAAAAGCGCGATAAGATAGCTAATTGTCAAAGCTGTCACCTTAAAAAAACCGAAATAGAATTGGCTTTAGCGGAAATTTTTGAACCGGAAAATTTTTCAACGGAGACCCAGTCCACCAGAAAAAAAACTTATTTCTACGATCTGTTCCCCGGCATTATGTCCCAACTGGAAGAAATCTTAAGCTACTAAGTGCCGTCGGAATATTCAATTATCCGTACTTGCTAAACTTAATCGACAAAAAGCCCGAACCAATCGGGCTTTTCTATTTATCAAATCATCAAACAAACAACAAAATGCTCAACTTTTAAAATACCGCTGATCTTTACCCGGCGCTACCACCCGCCGCTACTGCCGCCGCCGCCGGAACGGCCGCCGCCGGAACCTCCGAAGCCCCCGCCCGAACCGCCGAAACCGCCCGAACCGCCCGAACCGCCGCCCAGAAACCACCACAAGTTATTTCTGCCGCTCCCCGGTTTCGGTTGAGGCAGGACACGGGACACTAAAAAATCAAAAATCAATCCGAGGACAATAAACACCGCCGGCAAAATCAACAAGAACAGAAGGGTGCGAAGAAAAATCAAAGCGATTAGCAAACCGATGACCGCGCCGAACGCGCCGCCCTGCCACCAGCTGCGGCTCTTGGCCAAATGCCGACGCAGAGCGGACAATAAATAAAAAACAAAAAATAATAACCAAAACCAATTTTCAAAACCGATATTCCCCGCTTGGCGGTCGCTATCCAAGCCGATCGGATATTCGCCGCGCGTCGCGGTCATTATTTGCTCAATCGCTCGGTCCAGGCCGCCATAATAATCCTCGCTTTGAAAAGCCGGCCGCAAAGTGGCGGTGATGATTTGATAACTCAAAAGATCCGGCAAAGCGCCTTCCAGGCCGTAGCCGACTTCCAAACGCATCTGCCTTTCGGCTAAAGCCACTACCAATAAAACGCCGTTATCCTGTTTCTCTCGGCCGATTCCCCATTCCTCAAATAGCCGGACCGCAAAATTTTCAATCGTCTCGCCTCCCAAATCCGAGACAATGACCAGGGAAATTTCGTTGCCGGATTCTCGACTGAAAGCGGTTAATTTGTCCTCCAAGGCTTGTTGTTCGGTCGCCGGCAAAATGTTGGCATAGTCGTTAACAAAACCGGTCGGCTTCCCGGGGCTAACATAAGCCCGAGCGGAAAAGCCGACCGCCAAAAATAAAACCAAACTAAAGACAATAAATAAACGACGGAACATGGGAGATAATTAATTGTTAAACTCCACCCCCGGCACTTCCGCCGCCGCCGCTACGGCGGCAAAATAATTTTTTTCCGTAAAACCGAACCAAGTGGCTACCAAATTGGTCGGCACGCGCTTAATCATAATGTTGAAACTTTTAACACTGTCGTTAAATCGGCTGCGCTCCACGCTGATCCGGTTTTCCGTTCCTTCCAGTTGTACCATCAGGGCTTGAGTGGCTTCCACCGATTTCAATTCCGGATAATTTTCCATCACCACCAACAAGCGTCCCAAAGCGCTCTCCACGCCGGTCGCGGCCGCCACCTTGTCATTCACGGATTGCGCGCCGCTATAACGCGTTCGGGCTTCGGCCAAAGTGCCGAAAACCTCCTGCTCTTGAGTCATGGTGCCTTGCACCGAGGCGACCAAATTGGGAATCAAATCAAAACGCCGTTGATATTGAGTTTCCACCTGCGCCCATTGATTATCCACCGATTCGTTGGTGGTCACCAGTTTATTGTAAGACGACCATAACCAACCGCCGATAACGATAACCACGGCCAAAATAATCAGCCCAGTTTTCTTTTTCATAAGTTTTTAAAAATTTATAAATTAATCCCTCCAAATTATATCATAAAAATCCGAAAAACAAAATCCGCCTGAAACCGAAATTCGGCGGCGGATGATAAAATTAAAACAAATAGCGATCCGGATAAACAAACACAACCGCTTATCTCTTGGCCTTCGCTCGTTCGTTTTCGGTTAAAAACTGCTTGCGCAAACGAATATTTTTCGGAGTGATTTCCAAATACTCGTCCCCGTTCATGACGCTCAAAGCCCGTTCCAAGGATAACTCCCAAGGCGGCGTCAAAATAATCGCTTCATCGGTGCCGGAAGCGCGGACATTAGTCAATTGCTTGCCTTTGACCGGATTGACGGCCATATCGTTGCCTTTGGCGGTATTGCCGATGACCATGCCTTCATAAACTTCGGTATTCGGAGAAATATATAAAGTGCCCCGATCCTGCAAATTCCATAAAGAAAAAGCGAGCGCCTTGCCGGTTATCATGGAAACCATGGAACCCAGCTGGTTTCTTTCAATTTCGCCGACATGAGGCCGGAAGCCCAAAAAATGCGAACATAAAATTCCTTCGCCGCGCGTATCCACGACAAATTCGTTGCGATAGCCCAAAAGCCCGCGCGTGGGAATTTCAAACAATAAACGCGATTGGCCGTTATGCGTTTTCAAATCGCTCATCCGTCCTTTGCGGCGGGAAATCTTGTCGATGACCACGCCGGTCATCGCTTCCGGAATATCAATAGTCAATTCTTCAAACGGCTCCATTTTTTCGCCGTTTTCTTCTTTGATAATCACTTGCGGCTGAGAGACTTGCAATTCATAACCCTCGCGGCGCAAATTTTCCAGCAGAATCGCAATGTGCAATTCGCCGCGGCCGAAAACTTTATAATAACTGGCGTCGGAAAAATCTATTTTTAAACCGACGTTCACTTCCAATTCTTTTTCCAAACGCTCTTTAATCTGACGATTGGTGACAAATTTTCCTTCGCGTCCGGCAAAAGGCGAATTATTGACCAGGAAACTGAGCGAAATGGTCGGCTCGTCGATTTTAATCGCCGGCAAAGCCCCTTGCTCCGCCGTTTCCGCGATCGTTTCCCCGATATAGATATTCGGCAAACCGGCAATCATAATAATATCTCCGGCGGCCGCTTCGTTGATTTCTTTTCTAACCAAACCGTGAAAAGTAAAAAGCTTGGTGATGTTTCTCTGACGCGTTTCTCCGTTTAATTCCCGCACATGAACCGGTTGTCCCGCCTTGATTTTGCCTTCGTAAACGCGGCAAATGGCCAAGCGTCCCAAGAAATTATCATAAGCCAAATTAAAGGGCTGGGCCAATAATTGTTTGCCCTCGGATAAGGCGGAAGAGGCGGCCGGAACATGTTCCAAAATAAGATCCAACAAAGGATTCAAATTATCCGATTCGTCGGCCAATTGGCGCTTGGCGATGCCCTGTTTGGAGGCGGCGAAAATAACCGGAAAATTCAATTGTTCGTCACTCGCTCCCAAATCCAAAAACAATTCATAAACCATTTCATTAACCGCTTCCGGACGAGCCGCCGGTTTGTCGATTTTATTGATAATGACAATCGGTTTCAAACCGAGTTCCAAAGATTTTTTTAAGACGAACTTGGTTTGCGGCATCGGGCCTTCTTGCGCGTCAACAAGCAAGAGCACACAATCGATGGAACGCAAAATCCGCTCCACCTCCGAACTAAAATCGGCGTGGCCGGGAGTGTCCACGATATTGATTTTCGTGTCGCGATAAAAGACCGAAGTATTTTTGGAATAAATCGTGATTCCCCGCTCCTTTTCCAAATCGTTGGAGTCCATGCTGACGCTGTCATCGGACATGCCGGTCTGGCGCATCAAAGCGTCGGTTAAAGTTGTTTTGCCATGATCGACGTGAGCGATGATGGCGATATTGCGAATTTCCATATTTTAAAAATAAATAGTTTTAAAATCCCGAATAAAAATCTGTATTTTCCCGTAAATAAAAAAATTACGCAGTTTGACGTAATCTTTCGTTAAGTCTTTCATATCTTACTTCTTTTTATGAAAATAGTCAAGCCAAGCGGCTTCAATTCTCTTCTCAAGCTTAATTGATTTGGCGGATCGTTTGCCCGGTCGGCAATAAAAAACCCGCAACCTGATTTTAGGCGCGGGTTTTCGGCAAAATTTTTGCCGATTAACAAGTTTTCTCAATAAACAAAATTTCCGTCCAAGGTGTTTAACACCACCCGATTTTCCTGCGGATTGGCATGAGGAAGACATTCGCCAAGAGTATGGCAGTCAATACCGCAGTCGCTAGCGACTTCCATCAATATCATCTCCAACAAAGAATCGTTTTTACCGACAATATCAATCCCGATACCGCAATTAAAGGTTTCAAACATATACTTCCAATTTTCGCCCGACTCTTGTTGAATCAATTGAAAAATCGGCGCCGGTAAAGGCATCTCTTTATAATAAACGATTCCTCCCTGGCCGATGTGCCTGATTTTGGTGGCGCCGCCGCCGGTGTTGATACTGATACCGTGCACCAAATGCAGAAGACCCCACATACGCAATCGGTCTAGCAATTTCTTGATTACAATCGCCCACTGTCTGGTCGGAGACATTAACGTCTCGCTGATGCTCAGGCCTTGCAAAATTTCCGGACGAGTGTCCAACAAAAAATGTCCGCGATAAAAATCCGCCGGTTGTCTCAGTCTTGGACTGATGCTGTTATATTCTCTGCTCACCAAGGCTGTCCGCGCCAAAGTCAAACCTTTGGACATCAAACCGGAATTGTCGACCTGTTCCCAAACGGCGCAACCGGTACTGGACAAGCCCCAAATCTTATCGCCCGGGACAACATCGCCTTTGATGATGCGGCTGGCGCGCGTAAAAGAAGTGACCGTCATGTCAAAAACCGACGACCAAATCTGTTGAGGCAAATCGGCCGTTTCGCCGCCGAGAAATTTGATTTTAAAACCGTGACTTTCGTAAAGAGACCGCAATTCCAACCAACGATTTTTCAATTCTTCCATCACAATATGCTTCAAACCGTTTTTTAAACTATTGAGATTGGAGTTCAATAATTGAGTGACAATCAAGGGGCCGGAAACAAAGCCGCTGGCGGCGATATCGGACGTATTCATGGAGAAAGCGTCGTCCAACATATATCCCAATTGTTCGGTCTCGCCAGTTATCAAATAATGCAAGACTCGTTGTACCGATTTACTGCCGTCGCCGTCGGCATGCTGAGTAAGCACGCGACGATCCCGGCAACGAAGCAGTACCTGTAAAAAATTGGTAATTCCGGAAACATTGGGGTCATAAACGATGTTTACAAACGAGCCGGGAAAATCATTATCGATGATTTCCCGAAAAGTATTTCGCACGTCTGTTTTCTGGGCATCAACGCCTAATAAAGCATACAAGCTGGGCTTGTCAATTGTTTTCTTGTCCATTATATACCTCCGATTTTAGTGGGTGATTAATTGAATTTATTTTGACGATTAATTGATTTAATTTTCAAAGAATAATTTATTTTACAATTCGAACGACACTTTGTCAAGCCGAAAATAATCAATTAAAAAGCGACCGAGCCGATAAACGATAAGCCGCGTCGTTATTGCGCCGGCGCCACGGCCACGATACAAAAAACACGCCCGGAGTTAACCGAGCGTGTTTTTGAGAAGGATATTAAGCGCGTTTAACGTTAACCGCGTTCATTCCCTTCGGAGAGTTCTCTGTGTCAAAAGTAACCGCGTCACCTTCGCGAAGTTCATTGAATTGGACATCAACCAAAGCATTGCTGTGGAAGAATAAATCCTTTTCTTGACCTTCGGCGGCGATGAAGCCAAAACCTCTGTCAGTCAGAGTTTTAATAGTACCATTCATGGTCTTTAAAACTTGAGTAAATAAAGTGGCAAATTGCAGGGATCTGTCATCGGATACTCTTTCCGAAATTCGGCCCGAAAACGGTACACGATGACAGACCCCAGATATGACTAATTGAAAATCGACTACTTTTCTAATCACTATTTTTGCACAGTTATTAGTATAACATATAAGTAAAAACAAGTCAAGCTATTTTCTTCCTTTGCCAAAACTTCAAAATTTCAAAGACCAACACGGAAATGGCGGCCGTACCGAAGGAAGACACCAGGACCTTCCCGTTCAGACCGACGAAGCCAAACATATTTTGCAGAGCGGGGATATAAATGACCAATCCCAAGAACAAAAAAGCGGCGGCGATAACCGGCCAGAGGACTTTATTCTTTTTGAAAAAGGATTGGAAAAAACCCAGCGACCAAGAGCGGTTGGCCAGGACCAGCAACAAGTTGGCAAAAATCAAAGTGGCGAAAGTAACCGTCCGTGCGGCACTCTCCGTCCAACCGGCCGTCAAAACGTATTTATAAACGAGGACGGTAATGGCCAAAACCGTTGCTCCCTGAATTCCCGCCACCAATAAGGTATGCTTGTTCAAAATAGACTGCCCGATGCGGCGTGGCGGACGCTTCATGATATTTTTGTCGGCCCCCTCGGCTTCAAACACCACGGAACAAATCGGATCGAAAATCAATTCCATGAACATGATATGAACCGGAAAAAATAAAATCGGCCAGCCCAAGAGTAAAGGAATAAAAACCATGCCGGCGATCGGAATATGGATGGCCACCAGATAAACCGCCACCCGTTTCAAATTATCAAAAATGCGGCGGCCCTCTTTAATGCCTTTGACCAAGGAAGGAAAATCATCGTTCATCAAAACGATGTCGGAAGTTTCGCGCGCCACATCCGTACCGCGCTTGCCCATGGCCACGCCGATATCGGCCGCCTTCAAAGCCGGACCGTCATTGACGCCGTCGCCGGTCATGGCCACCAATTCACCGGCACTTTTCAAGGCCCGAATAATTTGCAATTTATTTTCCGGAATCATGCGCGCAAACACGTCAATCCGCTTGATTTCTTCCGGCAAAGAAGCGACCGCCAAGCGCTCCAAATCAAAACCGGTCAAAGCTTCTTGAGAATTTCTCAAACCGACTTGTTGGGCGATATTCAAACCGGTCTCCTGATAATCGCCGGTAATGACCTTAACGGCGATGCCGGCGTCATAACATTCCTGAATGGCCTCGGCGACGCCGGGACGAACCGGATCGTGAAAACCCAACAAGCCGACAAACTTCCATTTAAAGTCTCGGATGTTCTCCGGCAAAGCGCCGGAAAATTCCACCTGAGCCAAGCCCAAAAGACGCAAACCTCGGCCGGCCATTTGTTTCGTTTGTTCCTCCAAATCATGTTTGGCTTTTTCCGACAAATGGCATAATTCCGCCATCGCTTCCGGCGCACCCTTGGAATAGGCGACCGAACGGCCATCCTTCTTCTCCCAAGCGTGAGCGACGGCAAACAAGCCGGCGGACAAAGGATACTCCTGACGATAAGTCAAACCGCGATAAATATTTTCGCCGCGACAAAATTTTCTTCTCATTTTTCTGATGGCCTTTTCCAAAGGATCGAAAGTTTCCCGCCGCGAGGCCCAGGCGGCCATTTTTATTAAAGAACGAATCTTATCGCCGGCCTGTTTTGTCGCCGCGGCCAGCGTAATCGTTTCTTCTTTGAACGGCATAATCTCTTGAATTTCCATTTCGTTCATGGTCAAAGTACCGGTCTTGTCGACGCAAAGTACCGTGGCCGCTCCCAAATTTTCTACGGCGCTCAAATGACGCACCAAGATCTTTCTTTTGGACAAACGCCACGCGCCGATGGAAGTGAAAATTGCCAAGACCACCGGAAACTCTTCCGGCAAGATGGCCATCGCCAGAGTCAAGCCGGCCAGAAAACCGGCCAACCAATTTCCGGAAGACAAGCCGGTCAACACCAAGGCCGACAAACAAAGAAATAAACTGATGTAAAAAATAACTTTAACCGCTCTGGTAAAATCTTTTTGCAAAGGCGTCTTCTCTTCTTCTATCCCTCCCAGCAAACCACCGATCCGCCCCATTTCCGTAGACAACCCGGTTGTTTTGACGAAAAATACCGCCTGACCGGAAATCACCAAAGTGCCGGAATAAACAAAGGCGCTTTCCCTGCCGCCCGGTTTGTCCAAGGCGTCTTTCGCTTGTCCGGTAATTTTCTTGACGGCCAAAGATTCGCCGGTCAAAAGCGATTCGTCGACCATCAAATTATTATTTTCCAGTACGACCCCGTCGGCCGGCACCCGATCGCCTTCGTTAAGGAGAATAATGTCGCCGCGAACCACTTCCCGTCCCGGAATCTTTTGATACTGACTGTCGCGCCAAACTAAAGCGCGCGGACTGGAAAGACTTTTCAGGGCCGCTAACGCTTTCTCGGTCTTATTTTCCTGAAAAATGGTGATGGCAATAATCAACAGAATGGAACCCAACAATACTAAAGCTTCTTGCCGATCGCCCAAAACCAAATAAATTGATACGCAGGCCAACAACAAGGCCAGCATCGGTTCCTTAACCACGCTTTTGGCAACCGATAAAAAGCCTTGCCGTTTTTCTTGCGGCAATTCATTATAACCTTCGGCCGCCAACCTCCCTCGCGCTTGTTCGGCCGTCAATCCGGCTAAACCGTTTGTTTTGAGAAAATCCATAATTTAAACGATTATTTTATTTGAAAACTGGCGGCGATTTGATAAAATAAATCCCTATTGTCATCCCAAGCGGTACGCCTGCGGCCAAGTTTGTTTTAAACTATCTTACGTAATCGCTCGATAAGCCGACAAACTTTTTTCCCGTCAACCGATTGTAGTATTATTATAGCAAAATAACCGAAAAAATCCGAACCGGCTTGTTAAAAAATTCAAATATCCATATAATAAACGCATGCAAGTCCCCACCAGAAAATCGGAGCAACATAATAAAAAAAGTCCTTTTGACCCTTATCTGACCGAGGAAAAATTTGCGCTACTCCGAAACAAATTAAAAAAAATGCAAGAACGCCGACCGGTGGCGGCTCAAGAAGTCAAACGTTTGGCGGAGATGGGCGATTTTTCGGAAAATGCCGGCTATCAACTAGCCAAAGGACGCTTACGCGGACTCAACCAAAGAATTTTGGATTTGGAATATCAATTGAAAAACGCTTTAATCATCAAGCCGAATAAAAATACCCGAACAATCGAGCTCGGTCATCGCGTCACTTTAAGAAGCCGGGGACAAGAAAAAACTTATCTGATTCTCGGATCGACGGAAACCGACCCGACCGCCGGCGTCATTTCCCACCATTCCCCGCTCGGTCAAGCCTTGATCGGCAAATGTGTCGGCGAAATTGTGACCGTTCAATTGCCGGACAAAGAATTGACTTATAAAATTCTCAAAATCGCTTGATATCGGTTTAATCATCTGTTGTCGGTTTAATCGTCTTAATCGCCTTATTCCGACCTAATCGCTTAGCTTTAATCCAACAAAAAACGCCGCTCGGGCGATTTTTTAATATTATCCGGCGAACCGGTAAAACAACAGATTTAAGCGCCGTTAAACAACGGCGACGTTTCTAAAATAATTTGAGAAGCAATGAAAGTCAAATAAATGGCCATCAACACCAGCCCCTCCGCTCTTTTCAGGGCACGGCCACTGCGATAGAAAATAAACAGCAGAGACAAAAGCAGCGCCAAACCGACAATCAACAGATAATAGGAGGCGTCGATATTGATTTTAAAAGGGCGCGTCGCCGAAAATATTCCTATCAGTAAAATATTGCTGAGGCCGGACCCCAAAAGATTGCTGATTGATAATTCATTGACGCGATGCTTCCAAGATCTGACGGCAATGGTAATTTCCGGAAAATTCGTTCCGACGGCAAAAATAACGATACCGATCACGAATTTGCTCAAAGGCAGTTTATATAAAAGACCGGTCGCGAAATCAATCGTCAAACTGGCTATCAACAGCACCAAAACCATGCCCAACAAAGATAAGAAGGCGTGCTTGATCAAATTTCTTCGGCTCGTCAAACGGGGAACGTCAACCAAGGACCGTTGTTGGCGATATAACACGAACAACAAAGCAAAATAACCGATAATCATAATCAGGCCGTCCAATAAGCCCAGATTTCCGTCCAAGCCCAGCAAGACGGGAAAAAACAAAAATAACAAAATCAAACCGAATTGCCAATTGGCCTGCTTAGATTCAATATTCCTCTGCCAAAAGACGCTCGCGCCCAAAATCAAACCGAACAAAACCATGATGCCGCCGAATAAATTGCCCAAGGAAATATTGGGAACACCGTCGATAATAGCGTTGACGCCGATAGCCATTTCGGGAAAAGAAGTAAAAATCCCCATCAGCAAACCGAGAAAAAAAAGACTGACGCCCATTTTTTCTCCGATGGCGCGCAAATTGCGAATCACCAAATCGGCCGCCTCTCCCAATAGATAAAACAAGGCTAATAAAACTACTACGGTAACTGTGACAAACAGCATAATTTAATCGCTAAAAATAAAATTCGTTCGTTTAAACACGATATCTTAATATCTTATTTATATTATATCTTAAAAACGTAAAATTTAGAAATAATGAAAAACCCGCCGTAACGGGTTTCGTCGGACGGGTTAAATTCGCTTGACGATTTTATAAGCCAAGCAAAGCGCTTCCAATTTCTTTTTTTCTTCATCTTCTTCTTCCTCGTTGCCCCCATTTTTATTTCCGTGATCGGAAATTTCCCGAAGATGGGAAATCTCCGGTAGTTTCCCCTGGGCATAAGGATAAGATTGCCGAAAATTATTGCCGAAATAATTAATCAGCGCCGTAATTCTGTTTTCACAGCTGATTAAAGATAAGGAGTACTCCGGCCCGTACTCTTCCAAGGGCACGGTAATCTCTATACTGTACAGAGGCGGATAACCGAATAAGCGGCTGATTTTTTGCGGAACAATCAACAGCGGTTCGCTATTCCATTCCTCTTGCACGATAATTTGCACCCGGACCAATTTTTCCGGATGACAAATCAATTCTCTTTCCAGACGGGAAAATTCATAAGCTTGCTTAGTTTCCGTTGTCCAGTTCTTATAACACGCGGTCAAACTTATCGCCGCGGCCATAAACAGAATAAAAATACGACTTTTTTTCATTTCTGCGATGTTTTAAACGATTTAAAGAACAAAACGCTGAATTTTCTTAAAAAACAAGCGAGTAAAGGTAATGCCGCTGGTTGGTGAAAGCCGGCAAACGACCCCGATAAAAATCAATGTTCAAACATATCTCCGGAATCGTTTTCTTGAAAATATCGGCCAGCACCGCCACCCCCACCAAAACATTTTCATCGGACTGCAATCCGGCTACGGAAACTTGTATAACAACGTCGTCAAATCTGGCCATGACGTTATCTCGAAGTTCCATGGCTTTGATGCTAGCGTTATTTTTAGAATAATCGCTTATCAAACGACGCGCCACGACGGCCTGCTCTATGGCCTCCACTTGGTCGTCCAATGACGGATTACGAATTTGCACAATGGCAAAATTGGCGACATCGACTCCTCGGGCAAAAATTTGCAAACCGGTTCGCGATTTGGTGTCTTGTCGCACTTCGACGGGCAAAGCGATTATTTTATCAAACCACTTTTGTCCGGCGTTGGTAATATCGGTGATTTTCTGATCTAAATGTATTACGTCCATAATGAACCCTCCTGTTTTTAGTGAATAATTAGTTTTTAAGGTAGAAAAAAAATGATAACACAATTGCTGATTTTTATCAAGAATAAAAAACGCCGGCGATTAAACTGGCGTTTCAAACGTTACTGAAGCTTCGGAACATTGTCCGAACAATCGATCGGCAGATCAATATAATCTTCAACCGAAAAGTACGATTAACCATAGAATGATGGCGGCCAAAGTCCAAGCGACGGTTGATACTTTGAGCTTGAGAGTAATATTGGCATATATCCCGACCATAGTCAGAATAAGGGCAATGATTTTCGCCGCTGTCAGAATAATCCCGGTCAAAATAATGTCTGTCACGATACACCTCCTTTTTTTGCAAGATTTACATTTTTACACGGAATATCAAACAAAATTATTGCGGCCGAATCAGCTATCTTGCCGGTGAATTTTTGTTTAACCGACTTAATAACCGACTCTCCATTATCGGAGGCCGCAATCATCGCCAGAGCATTACTGCAAATCAAGCGATAGCTGAAAGACCAAACGCATTGCGCGCGCGGTCCAACCCCTTGCATCACATCCGGATATTCTCCTTGAATCAGGCACTTCACGCCATTGATTACATAAGTGATATCGAGCGAGCCGCCTGTGGTCAATAATTCGACACGTGCACCGTCGCCCAAAAAATAATTAATGAAAACTTTTCGTCCGGGAATACTGAAAAGCAATTCCCCGTGAAAATTGGTGTCCCAAATGGTCTTGACTGAGAATGTTAAATCCATGATTTCAATTATTTGATTTAAAGTACGATTTTTAGAACTGTCAAAATAACATATCATTTATAAACCGCTTTTGTCAACGACGGCAATTCGGTTATTGATTCTGCAAAAGCGCCAGGCAATGTTTCCAAATCTGAAACATCGCCAAAGTATCCAATTCGCAATAATCCAATAAGTCGCGGATATTTTTGGTTTTTTCTTGATCGGTGCCGTCACCGGTCACCGTCTTATTCCACGTTTCGCAGGCCGTGCCGCCTTCCCTGATATTCAAAGCGCTATAAGAAAATCCCGGACAAAGAGTGGGCAAAACGTATTTAATGGAGGTTTTGCCGTGAAATCCGGGATGAACATAAAATTGTTTCTTGAACGGATCTTCCAAATCGACAATCCGGCCATTCACTTGCGCGATAAAAGACTCAAAAGCTTCATTTCTTTTGGCCAACTGTTCGTTAATGCCGCTTTCAAATGTTTTGTTCCAGACTATCACAGAACCCTTGTCGGGCAACATTTTTTGCAAGGCTGCCAAGAAAGCCGAATCAGGTTTGGTATTTTGAGCATGAAGAAACTCGTAATGTCGCAATTCCGCCGCCGGCGTTTCCAAAACATGCAGAGAAAATTGAAAAGGAATATGGACATAAGGGCGATAACCGGCAAATCGCGGTACGGCCGCCGGAAAAGTTTCATAATCCAAAAAAGATATCGGATATTTGACGGTGTCCAAAAATTCCGCCAGTCCGGGCAAATCTAAATGTATTTTTTGCGATTGCGCGGCGTCCACTTGATTTCTTTGAATCTCGGTCAATTCAAATTCCTCGGGCACGTCATCCAAGGAATAAATCCGGCTGTCCACCAATTCCGCCAGTTTTTTCGGCGAAGCGCCGATTCTGACGATATCATGCACGCCATAGGCCGGCACTTCCGGATTTAAATGGCGAAAAGAAGTGCAATGCGCACTTCGGCCCTTGGTCAAACAAGAACAGCCGCGCGGCTTATTTTCCGGCTTGAGCAAGTCATAGGCATTATCCATTTCCGCCCGGACGTCAGTCAATAAATCCGTCACCCGGTCGGTAAAGTCTTCAATCGAAAACAGTTCTTTGATATTCAACTTGTCGGCCCGGACATATTCGGAATTGAGCCGGACGATATAATATTTATTCACGGGAATCGCCAATTGTTTTAAAACATTGATCTGAAAAGCCAAATCATGACTGTAAAGGTCGTTATTTTTTTTCTTGTTCCGACCTTCGCTTTCGCTATTGGTGGATTTGGCTTCATAAACGTCATAAGCGTTTTTTTCTTTATTCCAAACGATAATATCGGCGATGGTTTCAAATTTGTCGGTCCAAAAAACCGGTTGATAAATAATCTCTTGTCGCTCGTTAATCAACTTCTTCGTCAGCGCGTCGTCTCGCCGATTTTGTACCAAAACGCCGCCGGGAAATAATTGCCTGGCCAATTCGTCGACTTCACTGCCGGTGGACATAATCATTTGATCAAAAGCCGACAACGGTTGAGCATGATAAATATCGGGCGCAAAAATCTTGACCCAGGTATTTTGCGGGCATTCCCGATATAAAAGATAGTTGGTTTTGGTCAGTAACATAATACAAATGATATATTGCGAATATTTAAATTCTTCATGATTTTATATAACAAAAATAGCACAAAAAGCGCTATTTTGTCTATTTGTTTCGGGGTAAAGTCCGAATATTGCCAAAATGTTTGATTTATGATTAAATAAACAGTCAACCGATAATAAATTCTTTAACAACAAATAAAACAAGAAAGGACATAAATCATGGAAAAAAACTTTAACATCATGTTCTACAGCGGTAACGGTAATCATCCCTTGGGCGCCAGAATCATTCAACATGCCAAGGAATACTTAGGTCCGCACATTAATTTCAGCCATATTGATTTTGACGAATTTCCGGATGAAGAATCCGACGCGCGCATTCCCCTGGGCGCCGAAATCAAAGGTAAAACCATCGTCTTCTATCAAAGCATCTTCAACCAAAGTTTGTTTGAAGAAGCCCTGGAGCTGATTTGGGCCATCAAAAAACAATACGGCGCCGCTTATTTGATCGCCATTATTCCCTTCCTGATTTTCCGACGCCAAGATCATGAAGAAAAAATGGAAGAAATTTGTCGCTTAAAAATGGCTATTGACCGCTTAAAGCATGCCGGCGTAGATGAACTAATTACGGTCTCGCCGCATTCGCCGCAGATCGGAAAATTGTGCGCCGATTTAAAGGTGATTCTCCGGGAAGTTGATCCGGCGCCACTTTTTGCCGCCACGATCAAAACATATTTACCCGACAATCCTCTCATCTATTCCCCCGACCGCGGTTCGATTCCTCGTGCTCTGAAGTTGGCCGCATTAATCGGCAGTCAAGTAATTTTCAGTCTTAAACATCGCGGTTTCAACAACGAAGTGAATATCCAGACCGAGGAAAAAACGGAAATCTCCAAAATTATCGCCGCCCACGAATCAGAACAATCTCCGAAAATTCATTACGCCGACGCGGAGCATGTTCACGGACGATCCATTGTCATCGTGGAAGACGAAGTGAGTACCGGCACGACGGCCAACAAAACCGGCCGACGTCTACGAGCCTTAGGCGCCAAAAAAATTATTTTCTTGGCTGTTCACCCGGTTTTGGTCCGAGACTGGCGACGCAAGCTCTTGGATGAAAATCCCTTTGATAAAATAATCTTGGGAGACACCATTCCGCGTAATTACGGAAAAATGACCGGAGGAAAAATCCACGACATTTCCGTCGCGGAATTAGTCGCCCAAACTCTTTATCAAAGTCTTCAGCCTTTTCTCTGATCATTGATCAATTTTAATCATTGATCAAAACCCAAGCCCGACCTCCATCGGGCTTTTTCATATGAAATAATAAAAAACCTGTCAGAACAGGTTCTCTGTTGACAGGTTTATTGAGCGTAATAACGCGGCGCATCTTTACTTCTGTTCTTTTTTACAAAAATGGAATCACCGGCGGAAACATTATAGTAAACCAGATTTGAAACCAGCACACAAATAGTATCATTGCCTCTGGTCAAAACCTGACACTTAACACCGTCTCCATCTATAAATTTTCCCAACACTCTTTGATACCCCACTACCCCTCGTTCAATCCTGACATTAAGAAAGAAGGCATCAAATCTGTCTTGGCCGACCAAATAACTATCTCCTTCTTTAATGTTGAGATAATTTTCTTCCGAGGAAACGAAGACCCTGACGGTATCGTCATATTGCGACGACAAAGTTACAAAACCATAATCCTGATCAGGATTAGTTTTTTGCTTACTTATTACCCGAAAGCTTCCGATTAAACGTCCCGAATCGTGTCCGCAGGAAATCAGAGCAAATACCGCGAACAACATAACTGAAAAGAAAAAATACTTTTTCATGTTTATTTATTTTAAAGGTGCAACATCATTTTAAACTGACATAATTATATCATAAATAAACTATTTTGTCAATAATCAAATAAAAATATACTAAAATTAGCCTATTTTACTCTTTAAAAAAGCCCTAATAAAGTATTAGGGCTTCGCTTTTCAGGTCAATCGACGACCCTTAAGCTTTATGATGCTTCATGAATTTGATGGCAAATAAAACTCCCAAAAATGCTATCGAATTACCGAGCAGAACAACCAAGCAAAGCTTGACGCTTTGGCCGGAATAAAGAGCTTGAATGAATAAAGTAAATAAGCCGATTCCCAGCAACGCCGGCAATAAGATGTCCCGGTTTTTTTGCACTCTACCGGGTCGATGCTGTAATTCGTAAATAACCAGCCCCAAAAATGCGGGACCGACAATCGGCACGATAGCCGAAACCATCGCCAGAGCGATAACGATCATCCAAACCAAGATCGCTTGGGACAAGATAATTTCTTCCGTAATTTTCATGATTTACAATTTTAAAGTTCGACAAATATTTATTGGATATTGGAGAAGTATATGACATCAAAACACGGCTGTCAAGACAATTGAATTATCGACCGCCGATGTTCTCGCCTAAGACTGCTTTTCCTTGCCGGCGACCGACAAATGATTATTTTTTTATTTCGCTTAAAGCGTAATACATGACTACGCCGGCGGCAATCATCACGTTTAAAGATTTGTTGATGCCGTACATCGGTATTTCCACGACAGCATCAACCGATTTTTGCGTTTTCTTTTCCAAGCCGTAAGTTTCATTGCCCAAAACAAAGGTCAAAGGAGTTTGATAGGCAAAACGACGATAATCAACGGAAGCGCGACTCTGTTCTATGGCCACAATTTTCATGTTTTTTATTTTTTTCAACTCTTCCATGGCTTCTCGGACCGTATTCTTGTGCTCCCAAAGAATGAATTTATAAGTTCCCACCGACGATCGCTTGATCTTAACGTCGGGCGGAGTGCCGGTCGCTCCGCATAAATATATTTTCTTCGCCCCGATGGCGTCGGCTAACCTGAAAAATCCGCCCACATTATAAGTATCCAACACATTTTCCAACACCAAATAAATATCCGCTCTCTTGATTTTTTTGCTCATTCTCAGAGCTTTTTCCGGAGAAATCGTTCTTAATTTTTTAGAGTTCAACTTCATATATAAATTTTATAAATGTTAAATTAAATTGTAATATAGCATACTATGGAGGGATTGAAGAAGTCAATATTACAACTTTAAACACAAAGTTGAAAGTAAACTCATTTTAACAATATAAAAAAGGCTTTCCGTAACCATCAAGATATTAATTTTATCAAAACGTGTTCGGAACCACACGCAAAATTCAAATCAAAATTATTTATATAAATAAAAAATACCTGACACTCTATTAGCTCCAGGTATTATTTTAAAATATATTTATCTATTTGTTATAATAGGCCCCCTCTTGTTTTATTATAAACAAAAAGTTAACAAATGTCCCGGCCGGATTGATGTTAATTGATCTTTGCTCCAAAAGCAAGTGATACTGATCACGGGCTGGTTTAAAGGGACAAGTTAAAACATAACCGTTAGGAATTTCGCTTATAGAATACTCGAGCATCCCCAGTTCAATAGTGCCTTTAGAGTAATCAGAGATTTGTTCGTTTTGTAAACGCTTAAAAAGATATTTATGAGTAGCATCCGAGACGCAATAACCATGTCCACTTTCTAAGCCGTTAATTACAAAACCTAATTCTTGTTCTTTTTTTTGAGTATCAATTTCACTTTTATTTCCCATCGAGAGAACCATAAATGCAAAAGCCAGACAAAAAATTAAAACCAACAAATAACCAAAATAACTGTTTTTCATTTTCTTTCTTTTTTAATGTTCGACAATCAATTTAACTAAAGGGATTTTATCATAAATGTTAATATATGTCAAGAGATGTTCGAACCACTTTGTATCTACGGTAAAACTTAGCTTAGATAAATTAAAAAGGATTGTCGTGTTTGGCAATCCTTTGTGAGAAGCTAATCTTAATTTACCTATTCAAATAAAAATTTAAAATAGCCCCTTCTGTCTTTATCGTCATACCAGTAGGGTAATCTGCCACCGTAACTATTAACGTTGTCGCAAATCTCAACGAATGAGTTACCGGTAACTTTAGCAAGAACAGCCGCGCTAACAGCGGCATCTTCTTCTTCTGCTGTTAAACCAGATGTTGATGCTCTTAAAAGCCCCTCCTCATCTTCATGCCCCGATAATTCATCAAGAAATATTGAAAGACTGCCCGGGAATTCCATAGTGGAAGGATGCGCGGAGTCTGCTGATGACATATTAGAAAGAATATGGGATCTTACTGCCTTCTCAATCGCAAAAAATCTGGCGGCCTCTGACGGCTCCTTAATGGAAACCATGACCAAATTTCTTGTTCCCGGCTCCCAAACGAGAACCTGTATACCCGTTCTTTCTTTGTCGTCTGGCCGAACACTTTTCGGCATGCTTACAAACTTTTCAAAAACTTCTGTAGCAACAGCAATAATATCTTGCCTTTTTTCATTCAAATCAATCATTTTTCGATCTCCTATTTTTAGTTAAACAAATTGTTAATGTATACAAAAAATATAACATATAGCTATATTTTTGTCAATACTAGCTTCCGAGGTCATGGACGAAGTTCGAACTAAAGTTATATTAAATTAAAAACCCTGAAACTTTTTAGTCTCAGGGTTTATTCTCTTACTGCAATTTTTTAATTTGAGAAAATACTTCAGAAGGATAATAAAAAACTTTTTTAGGCTCTGTAATCTTTAGATTAGGAATATAAACTATTAAATCTTTTTTATCATCAGAAAGTTCACAGCGCTCATCACCATGTTTAAATTTTATATTAAACTCAGGCTCAATTGGCTTATCATTTTGAAGCTTATCAACAATTTTAGCAATGGTAAATTTAATATCAGGAGATAAATTCAAGTTTTGAATTGCTTCTAAGTCGGCAATAGCAGTCTTTTTTATCTCTTCTATATTATCACTTTTAACAAAAATGATATTTATGCCCTTGAATCCAAAATTCTCATCAATTGACATTGATGTATAAACTTCCATGTCCCAAGATTTATCTTCAAAATAATCTGGAATAAATACAAAATACTTGTCATCTAAATGCTTCATATTATTTAATTTTTAAGGTTCAACATACAATTTAATTATCAAAAAAATATACTATAAGTATGCTTTTTTGTCAAGCTCAAGAGAACGGGCGATGTTCGAGCCAAAATTGTTGTAAATAAATAAAAACCCTGATTTTTTAATTTCAGGGCTTTGTTAATTTATGGCCTTCCTTCTATTTTAATTTTATCGCGAGGCCAACCTAATTGATCAAAAGCAGAAAAAATAACTTTCTCTATTAATTCAAACTGGGAGAAATCATAAATTACAATTTCATCACCTGGCGTAAGAAATCGGAGGGCGGATGAGATTCCGCTTGCCCCACGTGAAAATACAACATAATGGTTTTTGCCTTTTTTGCATTCTATTTCCAAATTGGATAATGAGCATTGCCATTTATCTCCCTCTTCTAAATCAAAAGAGAGAGATAGCATTAAACCGCAGGTTAAAGGCTCACCGATACAAATGGGTAAAGCGAAAATGTTTACACTAGTAATAGTATAATTTCTTGATGGATAGAACCTATGATAATCCTCGGCCTTAATTTCCGGGGTTGTCTGGCTGAACAAAACTATACTGCCTTGTGAATTATATTTTTCAACAATAGAGTTTAGCTCCTTCTTCTTTTTCTCAATAATTTGATGTTTCTTGCGAATTATTTCTGATGTCTTAGTAGCATCATTTAGTAAATTACTAAATATCTCTGCCCGTGCTTTATTTGTCATTTATGCAATCTCCTATTTTTAGTTAAACAAATTATTAAATTGTTAAGGTAATAAAAAATAATACCATAGAGATATTGTTTTTGTCAATCTGCTCGGGCTCATGGATAAAGTCCAGACTAAAATAAAAAAGGCCCCACTTTGATAGACGGGCCCTTCGATGTCTTCTTATTTCTTCTGAACAATAGCTTGCTTTTGACCATCGTTCAGAGAGTAAATAGTGATCCTTTCTACCGAACAAGGTTGAGCTAGCTCAACTCCACGTTTTGCAAACTCTAATTTTACATCCCACTGAAACATAGGGGAGTCGTTCCATTCTTCCTTCTCAGCAATCACTACATGAGTAGGAGTTATTGATTGAGTCCTAATAATTAAATCTATCAACTTACCTTCATTTTCGTTAGCTGTAAGCTGAATTTCATTTAAACCCAACTCAATATCCCAAAGAAAAATTTTATGATTTTTTTCTCTATTGGCAATTCCGACCATGTAGGCTAAGTATTCTCGCCCAAGATCAATAGGTTTTTTTGAAATAGTGATTACTCTGGGATATATTCTCACAATACCCTGTTTTTCGTCAACCGAAAAAGAAAAAATCTTCTTCTTTGTAAAGAGATGCGATAATGCATCCCTCCCGATTCCTGCGAAAGTTTTCATTTTTAATGTATTTTACCGCAACGTGCGATGCCGAGATTATTTTTTTGCTTTGTGCCATTCGGCGAGTTGCTCTTTTCTCGCTATATCTATTTAATAAAAACAGATTTAAATATCAAAAAAGTATACTATAAGTATACTTTTTTGTCAACTTGCTCGGAGTTTGAGATATACTCGGAACGGTTTTAACAACAAAACATTTATACCTTTAGTATCCGCTCATATTTTTAACGTCTGTTGACAAAAATCTAATATTATTATAATATATAAAACTGAGCAAATATCGTTGAACATTTAAAAATAAAAGGTCATGAGTGATAAAAAACAAATTCAAAAGGTAATTTTAAATCATTTTCAGAAAAAAAACGAAGATGAGAAAAAAATAAAAGACTCCGAAGCTTTCAGAGAAGGCGCGATGAGTTTAAACAACACGCTTGCCGCTGAACAAAAAGCTTATGATGATTGGCGATGGCAACAGTCTATGAAATCATAAATTTGTAAAACTGCTAACATAACCAAAAACACCCCAATGGGTGTTTTTAATTATATTTAAAAAATAGGGACTCGGATTAGAACCAAGATAGACCAATAAAATTAAGGATTTTCTGAAAAATGTAATACATATCCAGAAAATGTTCGAACCGCTTTGTAAATAAAATGTATCTAATATTAAAACAAAATCAGGCTTTTAAGTCCTGATTTCGTGTTTTGTTCGGGGTCATGGACGATGTTCGAACTGAAATTAATTTAAATCTATTTTAAAACTAGTTTTTTCAATTTGCCTAGCTACAGGCAAAAAATTATCTACCAGAAATAAGGTGTAACTTTCCGGAACATATTTTAAAGGAATATGATACAGATCAACCCAAATGTGGCTATAAATAGCATAAAGAATAGCTTTCTTTAAGTATCTTGTCTCATCGCTATTAAGCTTTCTGGATGATAAATAACCTTTTATAAAATACCTGGTCAGATTAATATCAATCTTCCTGTCAAAACAACAATTCCACATAATACATTTCCCCACATCAACCATTTGCGGTCCCAAATAAAAATTACCAAAATCAATAATACCTGTTAATTTTTCCCCTTGAAAGAGCTCATTTTTAGAATAAGGATCAACATGAATAGGCCCTACGAGTAATTTTTTAGATGGACGGTTATTAATAACGCCCCGCTCAACTTCTGCAACCACTTTTTTTAATATCGGATTTTCTTGGTTATAAGCAAAAGGCCTCATTTTATCCATCACCACTGGACTCAAATCATAATATCTTCTTCTGGAAACTAATTTTGTTTGAAATTTAGCACTTTTTTTATGGAAGCTACCAAAAAACCCTCCTAATTGATACGCCATTTTTTTAGTAATATTTTTTGGTGGCTTACCAGGAATAAAAAAATAGACACTCACCCAAGCATCTTTGAACTTTTCAACAAAATTATTATTTTTTGATTTAATAAAATGAGGGACCGACAAGTCTTTGACTGTTTGCAACATCTCTATTTCATATTGCAAAGACTTTTTGGTTTTACCAACTATGCCCTTGCCCCTAGATATTAAATTTTTAGAGATAACAAATTTACCTTTACCGGTTAAAACAGAAACTTTAGCTGAACCACCGTAACCTATATGTAATTTCTCAATTTTTCTCATTATACCCAAATCATACAAAAAAGCTATTTTTTGATATTCTTTTCGTGTATAATATTTAATCATTTTTGGTTTGATATTTTTTTCTAAACAAAGCTATCTGAGGTTCACCAACAGCATCCTCTGTTACCTTACTAGAATCTAATACTTCTACATTTATATTTTTCAAATCTTTATTCTCTGCTATTTTAAGTCTATCGTCCTCCAAATTACCATCTGATATTAAAACACCGGCCACCTCAAAATCATTATGCCTATTTTGAAAAGCGGCCCCTGGGCCAATATCACCATTGAGAGAATCACCAACCACTATTAACTTTTCAGGAATAGGAACATTTTTTTCTTTTATTTTATCCAATAAAACTTCCATGGCCCTATCTTTACCACCACCCTCAAAATCTTGTTGATAGGCTAAAGTGATAAAAGAATCAGATAAATTTAAGCATTTGCAAATTGACTCTGCAAATGGCTTGTCATTAGCTGTCATCACGGTCATAGGTATTCCCATTCTTTTATACAGTTTCACTAGCTTAAAAACAGGAACTATTTTTGCTTTCTCAAAATAGCTAGGATCTTTTTGGTATAAATTCTCTGCCATCCCCGCTGCTAACTGACTATGTTTAAAAGAATATGCAGAAGCCTTTTCATGAGCACCCCCTTCTTTGTCAATTTCTGACACATGCTCAGAAAACCATTTCATATACCTATCCACATCCTTAAACTCCTCTAAACCATCATCAAATATTTTAATCAAACGATCATGCACTCTATAGGTAGTCCCCAAGGATTGACCTTTAAAAAATTCTTGAGCCACCTCCTCTGGATCATGATTTGGATATAGTTCTTGAATGGCCTTACCATGAATATCTTTGAAATTTCCTAAAGTTGAATCTATATCAAAAAACGCCAAAGCTTTTGGCTTGCCATCAGGTTCAAGAGTTATTTCAATCTCCTTTTTCTCGTTCTCGAACGATGGCACATCAGATTCTATTCTTCTATATTTTTCCTCTTTTTGTTCAAAAGTAGGGTCTTTTAGCATATTAATATAAATATTATATCATAAAGTTATCCATACCTCAACAAGAATGCGAACCAAAATATACACAAAAATGCCCATATAATAAGACGTTTTTGAAATTTGTTCCGAGGGCGGACATACTTGGAGCTTTCTTGTAATAAAAAAATCCTCAAGATTACTCGGGGATTTTAAAATTACTATATAGCTTTTCTCCGTTTTTTTCTAAAAATGGTTCGAGGCTACGACTGCCATAATCTACCATTTTTAAATGCCCGTTGTCTAAGCAAAAATTATCTGTTTCTGATAGCGTATGCCCATCGCAGAAAGGTTGATGATGGTTCTGACTATTATCATGTATATAATACCAAACATCTATACTGTCCCAAAAATCTATTTGTTCTCCTCTTTTTTGAATATTAAGGAATCCGAACAAAGAAAAATATGTCGGCATGACAAAAACATTTTTTGTTTTTTTATAAAATTGCCGTTCTTGCAGGTTGGCCATAATTCCGCTCAATAAACACATGGCGGTTGTGTCATAACATTCATAGATTTTAGTAATCGGGATGTCCATTTGCATTTCTTTTTCTTTTTTAATCTTGTCAAATTCATATTGCTTTCTATCCTCGATATGCCTCAGATTAATTTCTTTTTTGCGACGAAAATATTCCTTTATCCCGTCGTTTTTCATAATCTTCAATTTAAAATATAGAAAATATATTTCATTTCTTAATGCTGCATATAAATAAATCATAGCAACCTTAATAACAATATTTTTAAATATAAAGACTAAACGAGTTCTTCCTTTTTTTATTTTCATGTCTACGTCCTCCAAATTATTAAAGTTCTATTGCCCGTCCCGGAGCCAGAATTATTCAATTAAATAACTAAAAAGTATACTATAAGTATACTTTTTGTCAATCTGCTCGGAATTTGAGATATACTCGGAACGGTATTAAGTAAATAAAAAGCCAGTATTTTATAAGGAAATACCGGCTTAGTAATTTAGATCTCTTTTAGTTTGAGTTATTTTGGTTTTTTGATTAGTAGAAAATTAAATTCTTTTTAAAGTTTCTAAAATATATGAACCAATTTTTGAAGCTCTGATGCCTTCAAACTCTTTATCCATAAAAATGGATAATCCTTTTTCCCTTGCCTCAGCAATAAATGCTCCATTCCCCGAACAAACAATAGTTTTTTGAAGTTGTTCGGGCGTCAAGATATTCAATACATCCCCGCCATAACCACCAAAGCCTAAATCTCCGTCAAGCAATAATATGTCGAAATCTTTATCAGAAAAAGAAATCGCCTCAACAGCCTTTTTAGCTTCATCAAATATAATGACCTTACTCTCTGGAAAATTTTCATTTATTACCATTTTTACAATATTTTTGAAGTCATTGTTATCTTCAACAATTAAAATTTTTTTCATTATTTTTCTCTCCTGTATTTTGTTAATGTAAATGTAACAAAAAAAATATACCACATTGATATATTTTTGTCAACTGCTCGAAAATGGGGATTCCCGCCCTCACTCGGCGCCGGCAAACGCCTCGTTCACTTGTCCAAACCGACCGATAGTTTGAATCCCTGCTTAAAGGGACAACTTACGAACTTCAATAGCTAATATAACGAAAATCTAGACACCAATTGATTGAAACCATTGCTCTCATTGACAAATAAGTTATTTTATGATACCATAGTCTCAAGGTTATTCTATTTCCTTAATTAATAGATATCGGGTGAATAAAGAAACTCCCTGAATGCCAAGCGGAAAAAAATAATTTCGGTCTCGCCCGTAGCGATAAAATCCTTTAACAAATGAATAGTATTAACAAAATCGGTGTCATGGCTTTAACAAGAATTTTTGAAAGAAAGCCTTTCGTTTCTAACGACCAAACTTACGTCTCAGAGGTTATCTTCTCTGAACAAGAAATTAACTTTGCCGTTTTCTCCAGAGAAGATTATAATAAATCATATAAGATCTGGTCAATTGAACTTGGCATAATTGACGTGCCACTTAAAGCAAATCAGAGTGTTTATCATGCTGTTTTAAAAACTTTGAAGAAACTGCAAAAAAACGATGTTCCATCACACTTAATCGTTAATAAATCGGTAAAAGAAAGTAATCAAGTTATTACAACTTATACTATCTACCGTTTAACTGAAGAACAAGAGCTGGCAATGTATCTTAAGATCTTATGCCCTCAATCTATAAAAGAGAGAAAGGGCTACTAATGAAGGCAGAAAAAGAACATGAACAATACTTAGCTTGGTGTAAAGAGTCTGAAGAATCTTTAAAAGATTGATATTCAAACTAAAAAGATAATTGACCAGGGGTATAATACTTCTGGTCTTTTTATTTATATATTTTAAAATAATTTAATAACTTCTTCTAAAGATATCCATTTTACCTCAAAACCGCTATCTATTTCGTCTTTAGTAAAATTAGGGTTCCCTTTTTCGCCGACAACATTAGCTAAATAACAATATGAGTGTTCCTCTAAGGACCATTTGTCTCTATATTCAACTTATTTCCCTATCCAATGAACTTTCTTGGTTTCTAGCAAAACATAGATCTTATTAACACTATAACCAATAATTCCGATTAAAATAATAACGGCATACATTGAACTGATTTCAAAAGTTAAATGGTAATCCACTACTCGACGACCTAAACCGTATTCCGTACTTACCAGCATTTCAATAACTATCACAATTATTAAGGAGAAAGAGATAGATTGCCTTAATCCTGAAGAAATGTGCGGCAATGCTTCAGGGAAGATAACTTTAGAGAAAGTTTGCCAAGTATTAAGTAATAAATTTTTAGCGACCATTAATCTAATATTATTTATATTTTTAATTCCATAGATAGTATTAATACTCATAATCAAAGTAACGCTAAAGATGACTAATGTGATTTTTGAAATTTCGCCCAAGCCCAATAACAATAAAAAAATCGGCAGTAACGCGGCGGCCGGAATGGATCGCAAAAAATCTATCCAAAAAATTAGACCGCTTCTACCTTTAGACTTAAGAGTGCTAAGTCCTATTAAAATCCCCAACAGACTCCCGATGCCCAATCCGATGAACAAACGCATAAAAGTGGCTCCGATGTCCGACAGTATCGTTCCGCCGACAAAGAGATGCCAAAAAGCAGAAATAATTTTTTGTGGCGGTGGAAATAACAAAACCGGCAATATTTCTGATTCCGCCAATAAAAACCACACCCAAGCAATGATTAATATAATTATTAATTGTTTTTTCCAATTACTCATATTAAGAATGATTGGGCTATGGAAATTATTTTCTGGCGGATTCTTTGAGATAGATCACCGCCCAATTGCTCTAAACTTCGTGGTCGCGGAATATTGTTAGATATAATATCTAAAATTTTTGCCGGTAAACCGGAAAAAATAATAATTTGATCGGCCAAAAGAATGGCCTCGTCAATAGAATGTGTGACAATAATTGTCGATTTCTTATCTTTTTCCCATAGAGCTAAGAACTGCTGCTGTAGCTTCAGAGCGCTTTGATAATCTAAGGCGGAAAATGGTTCGTCAAATAAATATATATCAGGATTAAGTGCCAAAGCCCGACCAAAGGCACTTAGTTGCGATAGTCCGCCAGAAACTTGATAGGGATATTTATACTGATGCTTGCCAAGATTTAACCGATTAATAATTTGATTGACTTTCTCTTCTCTCTCTGGCTTGCTTTTCACTCTAGAAATTAAGGCTAGCTCAATATTTCCGCGGATAGTCATCCAAGGTAACAAAGAAAAACGATGATCCTGAAACACTAGACCGGCGCTCAAATCGCTATCATCGCTTTTGTTCAATTGCTTTATTTCACCGCTATCTTGCTTGTCTAAACCGGCAATAATTTTCAATAAGGTTGTCTTGCCGCAACCATTCGGCCCGAATAAAGCAACAATTTGTCCATCCGAAATATCAAAAGAGATGTTCTGTAGTATGGCCGCCGTGCCATAACTTTTATTTATCCCAATTACTTTAATCATATTCTAAAAACATAGAGCCACTGATAACTGGTTTTTTAATTTCTCCGATACTTAATAACAAATCGGACAACTCTTGAACTTTATTCTTATCCATTCCAGCAAACTTTTGATATGGAGCAACCGCCATTGAAGCGGCAACCGCTTTATCAAGCGGGGTGTATTTAGACAAAATAGCCTTAACTTCATCTGGATGTTTATCAATAAAATCCAGCGCCAAATCATGAGCTGAAACCAATCGTCTAACAAGATCAGGATACTTTTTAACGAAGCTACTGGAAACAACGCTGGCCGCAAAAGGAATATCTTTCATAAAATATTTATCAAATAAAGCTTGCTCCAAAGGTCGACTAATATTTTTATATGTTCCGGTCGTAGCAAGCGGTTCCAGAACAATAGCGGCATCAACTTGACCTGCTTCTAAAGACGACAATTCTAGTTTTGGTTCCATTTGAACTAGCTCTGTTCCACTAATCTGGTTCTGTTCTATAAACCGCCGATACATTGCACTAACACTAGAACCTAAATAGGAAGCAATTTTTTTATTTTGCAAATCCTTAATACTCAAAGTAGAGCTAGCGGAAACTATCATAAACGAAGCCGGGCGCTCTTGGTTCTCAAGAGATAAAGAAAATATTTTGAAATACCCCGGATCCTTTTCTTCAATAGTAAATAATAAAAAGGTATTAACTCCGCCCAGAGCCGCATCAATACGGTCGGCGATTAAAGCTTCCATTAATTGATTGGTTGATTGAAACTCAACGGCCTCGACTCTCAACCCTTCTGCACTAAAAATATCTTTTTCCAGACCGACAAAAAGGGGGGCATACATGCTATGCGCCCGGTAGCCAATTCTAATTATGGGTAATTCTATGACGTCATTATTTCTGTTTCTAATAACGACAAAACCGAGTGCGCCAATTGCTAAAACAATCAGCACGCCAATCAAACATTTTTTGTAATGTTGTTTAAACATAGAATTAATTGATTAAGTCCTAATTAAGGGATTAGTGTAATTTTCCGTAAAATTCATTAATATATCAATACTTCCGACAATATTTTTATTTAATATTGACAAAATAGCTAAAATAAGCTAATATATTGTTACAAAAAAGCCGTCGGTTTTGCCGACAGAATAAGTATCTAGAATATGAAAATAGAAAAAATTCTTCAAGACTTCGGTTTAAGCGAAAAAGAATCAAAAGTTTATCTTGCGCTTCTTCAGGTTGGACCGGCCCCGGTGCAAAAAATTGCCGATAAATCATCACTAGCTAGATCAACTATTTATGAAATCTTGGGCGCTCTAATAAAACGCGGCCTAGTTAATACTTACTTAAAAAAGAAAGTTAAATATTTCAATCCTGAAGAGCCTGAAAAATTAGTTAAACAGGCACAAAGGCAAGTGGATGCTATAAAAAGTTCCCTGCCAGAACTGGAGGCTATTACCGGCCTGTCCCGCCGCAAACCGACCGTAAGATTCTACCAAGGCAAAGAACAAATGAAATTAATTCTAGAAGAAATTTTAGAAGAAGCTCAGGAAATACATAGTTTCGCCGTAGCCGAAGATTTATTAACTGTTTTAGGCGATCATCATAAGTGGTTCCTATCTCAAAGATTAAAGAAAAAAATACCGATTAAGCTAATTTTAAAGGACTCCGTCACTGCTAAAGAACGTCAAGAATTGGGGCCGAAACAGTTACGGCAAGTCAAAATTGTTCCAAATAAATATAACTTTCATGGCTTAACTTACATCTGGAAAAATAAAACAGCCATGTTCTCTCTAAGCAATGATTTTACGACCATAGTGATTGATAGCCAGGAGCTAACTAATATCCAAAGAGCACAATTTTTATATTTATGGGACTCGCTATAAATTATATATTTTCTTAACTGTTTAATATCTTCCCTGCTATGAAAATTAGTCTAAACAAATTAAAAACCCTGAGACTTGTTAACCTCAGGGTTTTGTTTTTTAAAAGTAATCTAGTTATTTATAGGGCCAAAATAATGAATAAATTGGCTCCTTTCCTAAATAACTTTTCCCTTGTACAAAATCGTGATATATCGGAAAATCAAATGCTTTTCCTTCGGCAGTTTCGCCTTTTACGTCCCAGCCGGTTCCATCCTTTCGCAAAGATACTAGATCAATAATCGGACATTTTAGCGTTTCTCCTCCGATAGGCTTTTCATTTGGGAATAAATGCAAGCCATCATATCCAGAGGCATTTATATCCTTAATAATAAGGCGATCGCGTAACCATAAGACAATCAGCTGGATTTCTCTATTTCTATCAATTCCCACAGATCCACGTTTATAGGTCACTTTAGGCGCAATAAATAAAATCATGATTTTTCCTCCTATTTTTTAGTGAAACAAATTGTTAAGGTAATAAAAAATATATCACACTAGATATATTTTTGTCAATGCTAGCTCCCAAGGTCATGGACGATGTTCGAACTAAAATTGTTTTGAATAAATAAAAAAGCATACATCTAAAGATATATGCTCGATTCTCTCAATATAATGCCAAAAGTTAATTATGAGAACAGATTTCAATTTCTTTAACAAGAAACAGTTTTTTATATTCCTGTCTATTTGTTAAATCTTTAACCTTCCAATAGGCATCCTCTTTAGATCTAAAAGCATTATCACACATATAAAGCTCGCCGTCTTTTTTATACAAAAAAGATGAATGGGCTGCTCCTTTCCAAAACAGAAAAAAGAATGGTGACAAAGGCTTTGCTTGTATAAAATACAAATCAGAATCCAAAATTCTTTCTTTAATAATCCTATACCTACAAACTCCATAAATACTTTCATCATAGCACTCATCACCGAGGAATAATCCTATTACTATAAAATACAAATATCCAGCAGCAAATGGGGCGGCAATTATGATTGGCCAACTTTCTTTAATTATAATTACAAGCAAGATGATTGCCGTTATTACAACCGACTGAATAATTGAGTTAAACAATGGCGTTAGCTTAATTAGCTTTTTTGTTTTCATGATATAATTTTTTAATGTTCAACAATTTTAACTATCAAAAAAGTATACTATAAGTATACTTTTTTGTCAAGATTTGCTCGCATACCGGGACAGCTTCCGAACTTTTTTGCTCAAAACAAAATAAAAACTGCAACCTCTATTTAGGCTGCAGTAATTTGGTAAGGACGTCTACACAAATTCATAAGTTTCTCCTTCTTCCGGAAAATGAGCACGTGATGAAAGATATTTATATATCTCTGCATCATACTCTGAAAGAGTTTTAAACGTCATTTTCCATGCAATAAATCTTATGTAAGCGTCTGTTTTTCCTTGATTGTTTTCTAAATAATTTACGAAGCCTGAATACCACTCTGGTGAAGCCAATGTCATTACACGGTGCCAATTTTTAGCAGCCGCACGTAATGTAGAAGGTCCACCAACATCAATATTTCCCCTAGCCTCTTCAATCGTTACACTCTCTTTTTCTACTACCTTAGAAAATGGGTAGAGATTCATAACAACTAAGTCGATGGGGACGGCGCCTTCTCTTTTCATATCTTCCTGATGTGCCTCACAAAATGTTTCCGTGAGATAGCCAAGGAATAATTTGTGATGAAGTGTCTTCACTAAACCACCTTCGGTTTCAGGTTGTCCAGTATATTCCGATACTTCTTTCAAGTGTTTTCCAGATTCCTCTGAGCCCAATAAATCCTGAATGAATTTAAATGTCCCTCCAGTTGAATATATCATCACATCTGGACAATTCTTAATTAATCCTGGGACCAGGATATCTAATCCAATTTTATCAAAAACTGAGATGATAACATTTTTAATTGGTACCAGATTTGGCACTTTTTTTACAGATCTAATCATGTCTAATTGTTTTATAATAAATGAATACTTGTTTTTAAAGTTCTTTGATAATAGAAAAGTATACCAATATAGCATATTTTCTGTCAATAATCTATTAATAGTAATTAAAAACAAGCTGTTATCAGCCTATTTTTATGTCTACTCGGGGTCGTGGACGAAGTTCGAACCAGAATTATTCTAAAATAAATAAAAAGCAGACCAATCTTATTGATTAGTCTGCAATATGAGTAATTTCACTATTAGGCCTACTCTCTTCCTTATAAAATTGTTGCAATCAGTTTTTGCCTTAATTTTATGTCTGTATATATACAAACATTACAAAGTTTCGGTTTTGGGGATAAAACGCGTATTTTATTTAGGTCAAGATTAAAATAAACGTTTTTCTCCTTAAGATCGAATACCAATTTTGATGTATCTTCGTCAAAATCAGATGATGTTATACTAATTGATTCATACGTCTCTTTTACTTTAGATGATATATCAAAAGTAAAACATTCACCATTCATACTAACCGTCAGTCTTCCTTCTATGTTCATTTTTATAAAATTTTGAATGTTCAATAATACAGTTTTAATTATCAAAAAAGCATATCACTTAGATATACTTTTGTCAAGGGCTCGGGGTCGTGGACGAAGTTTGAACAAGAATTATTTTCAATAAATAAAAAATTCCACTTTTAAATTTAGCGGGATTAATTTTTGCCAGTTATGTAAATTAGCTAGGCCATACCATCGCCCATAACAGATTCGTCATCTCTGCTTCCGTCAAAAAACAAATAATAATCTGATGGCCTTTAAACTTTTACAGATTTTTTTTCTTTTTTCATTTGTTTTGTTTCTATTTTTTTTGCCGAGTTTGCTGTATCACTCTTGGCTGCTAGAACTAAACCGCTAATCGCCTTCCAGTGTTTTTTTAAATCCTGCGCCAACTCTCTTATTTCTTTGGGACTAGATTTTAGCTCTTTTTCATATTTAGCGGCTACGGCATCAATTATTCCCTGATAAATCGGTTCGCTGATATTACGAGCTGATTTGAGTTTTTCTATAATATCACCTTTCATTTTAATTGCCCAAGACTTAACTTGTGTTTGCTTTTTTTTACCTTTTGATTCCATTAAAAAATAAGCGGCGGCGGCTAAACCAGCCAAACCGGCGCCGATTTTAAATAATTCCATTGCGCCTGAACTGCTTTTTGTTTTCTTTTTCATAATTTTAAAAATTAGTTTATTTAAAATTTAATTTTTTTATTAAAATATTCATATATGTTAAGTATACTCTATATCTTTTAAATTTTAAAGACGAAAAAATAGGCAAAGGGATTCGAACTAATATCAACCGATAGAATCTGTCTATTTGCTAAAATGCCTAAAATATAGCAAAAATGATCGAACCAATTTAACGTAATAAAAACAGGCATTTCTGCTCGTTTTTATATCGTAGCTCGGGGATAGGGATAAAATTGGAACTTTTTTGCAAGAAAAAAGCCACCGATGATTTGGTGGCCATAAAAGGGTTCTTTGCGTTACCTTTTGTGTCTGGTTAATCTTAACGCCAAACAGAATCTTTGAACTTTATTAAGACTCTTAGAGTCAAGAATTTGAGCCAGAATATCAAGTGGGTGACGTTTTGCCTGCTTCCCTTCATAGGAAATAGATGGGGCAATTGTTCCTGCCCAAATTTTTTTCTGAAGTTCAACCATGTCTGGCAAGCTATCTAAACTGTCTGCTTCAATTTTCAGACGTTGGTTATCTTTTACAATTAGTAGTTCAGCTTTCACCTTGCCATAAATGTAAATACCATTCATACGATGTTCCAAAAATTTTGGAAATGTAATAATAACAGCTTTTAGAAAAAACTTCTGCAAACATTCATTCTGCATGATTGATTCTATCTCGGTGTCTTTCGTGACGTCTGCGTAAGGATAGGTTTTGCTGCAATAAACATTTACCTTGCTAGCACCTTCTGTTAAGAAATCTACTTCGGCATTGTTTGTTAATGCCGACTGCATTTCATGCGAATTTTTTAAATAAACGTACATATATCATCACTCTTCGGTCAAAAGCAGAATTATTTCCACGATTTGCCATTGATGTGAAGTAAATACAATATATCATATTTATAAATAATTGTCAATAATATAACAAAAATAGGCTAATTTTAGCCTATTTTTATGTTTGCTCCCGGGGTCGGATTCGAAAACAAAACAGAGATTTTGATATATGATTTAATACTAGCAAAATTTTACTATTATTAGAGAATATTTCAACTTTTTTGATTCATCTGTTTTAATCCGAAATATCACGATTTTACCACTTTTCAGTCACAATAGCGTCACAACTTTTTGTTTCGCTGGCAATACAAGAGGAGGTGGTAGAATCTATTTAAGTTTAATAATAATTGCTTTATCAAGTTTTTTATGGACAAGTGATACCAATGTTAATAAATCAAATGCTTCTTCAGCCAAAATTGGCCATTCAATTTTAGCCGCATGAGCTGTTATATTGCGAAACATACCAAAAACTCCTTTTAATAAATTAGAGAAGCCGGATTGTTCGGATTTTTCAGTATCTGTTCGGAAAGAATTGATGATTATATAAGGATTAGATATTTTTAATGCTTCCTCGATGAGCTCTGATCCGTCCGATGTTAACCCAGTCATTTCTCGCATACGACCAGCGATACCTTTCACTGCCTCTAGCACGGCGTGGAAATAGTTCTCCTGCAGAAGCTCCGGTTTGCAATATTTAAGAACTTCATTATGTACTTTACGGTTTTGTAATTCAGCTGTTAATTTATCAGCTCGATTTTGAGCGTCATCAAGATTTTTTACACTATCTACTAGCTTAAACTCGCCATTTTTATTTAATTCATAACCTGCAAACAGAAGTACCCTATTTATTCCTTGACGGCGAAATTCAAATAGCTCTGGATTTTTTACATAATTTACCGGAGACATGACTTTTATCAAAAAGTTAAAAATATTATTAGAGCAATTATCATTATTTTGTTTAACTTTAAGGGCTTCAAATAGGCGATCTCTTTTTGTTGCGCCGGGAAAGGGATCATTAATATTAGCTGCGGCAAGATATTTTCCAATTTGGCCTCCAGTTATTCCATCATTAGTGTCTGCAACAACAGAACACAAATTTTGTAAAAGTTCTTCATTTAATTTTTGATAGATTGGCATATTTTAATGATTTCTTGTTCTATCTTCTTGGTCACATTCTAACGATCTAGTGAAGGAAAAGAAAATTATTATTCAATAATAAAATTAAATATTAAGAAAAGAGCCATTTAAATAAAAATCTATTAATCCGGACTTTACATTAATTATCCGCTTTCCTTCTTTTGTTTCTTCAATCCCGAAGGAATCCCAATATGTGTTTATAAAAAATGACAATGAGCTAACAATAAATTTAAAATCACTAATTTGTTTTATTACTACATCATTATGTATCAACTTGGCAGTAGCTGTCACTTTTTTAATTTTACCAGCAAAAAGATTGTCAGGTGTTTCAAATATTTCCGCATTTATGTGGCCATGCATTAATTTATTTCTTACCTCGGCGAAGCTTTTTAATTTACTTATAGCACTTCTATTTTGTTCTATAACTTCTGAAGATATAACACCGGAGGAATATGGTAAATAAAAAAACATTGTTATCTTATCTATGAAACTAACTTGATCTATACAATCTGTCTTAAACCCGCCAAATCTACGAACCAATATCAATGCTCTAAAAAAAGAATTAATACCAACCTCTAAAACAATATGCAAAGAAAGCAAAAACTGCATTATATCTTCTTTATTATTAAGGCCTTTATTTATTAACTCGCGGCACTTATCTCTATTATAAACTAAAAATGAATCATCAGTTTTTAAAATAGGCATAAATTATAAACTAACTCATAAGATAATCTAGGACACCCTTTTCAATCATATCTAAACTAAAAATATAATCATTATGATTAAAAGTTTCTCTTAGTGGTCTAGAAGTTGATTTCCATCCATTACCGTCAGTAATCCAAACGAATTTATATTGGCTATTTAAAACATTAAATAAATCCCTGTATTCACCGGCTGTTGATTTTAACTTTGAGCCACCACCGCCATAAAAATTAGTTTCAAAAATCACTATATCTTTGCCGGTATTTATAACATAGTCATAACGTCTGGAAGATTTATCAACCGGAACGTCAAAACCCCATTCACTTTTTATTTTTTCCGAAGTCGCCTCTTTTAAGTATTTAAAACCTCTGGTTTTACAAATATCAGCGATAAAGAAACCAACAATATCTTCCATAGAATGACCGCCTCTATTTTTACGGCCATTACTATCGAGTCCGGCCTCTACACCAATTATATAATCAACCAGGTTTTTAATTTTTTGAGAAGTAATTAAATCTTTAAGCCCGGTCTCCTTGATAAATAGTAAATATTTTTCAATATCTTTGTCTGTTACCGCTTCTTTAGAAAAATCATAATCTTCATAAAAACAAAACAGAGATTTTGATATATGATTTAATACTAGCAAAATTTTACTATTATTAGAGAATATTTCAACTTTTTTGATTCATCTGTTTTAATCCGAAATATCACGACTTTACCACTTTTCAGTCACAATAGCGTCACAACTTTTTGTGGGGCTAGCAATATAAGGGGGTTGGTAAGGTTGTTATATTATATATTTCTTTTCATCCAATCGGTAACATTGTCAGGTATACCACTACAAATCCAATCGTTAGTGACTTCTATAATAAGAACTTTATCATTATAATCACAGACATTCCTAATGATTGCGTGTACTTGCTGCCTAGTTCTGTTTGTTTTAACAATCCAAACTGATTTTAAGACTTTTGCGTAACCGACATGACTCTTAATAGCTCCAAAAATTTTATTATAATCTAATATAGTTTCAGGAGAGCCCAAGTCATAAGATATTAAATAAGTTTTCATATTATTTTGTTATTAATCATTTTTGTTCCTCTTCACGCGTTAAAGAGACACTTGGCTCAGCTTCCATCTTTGTGGGTTCTATTTCTTCCACGGGTTCTTTAAATGAAACTTCTTTAATTTCTGGTTTGTCAATAATTTCAGATGGCTCTGCTGATAATATAGGTATAAATTCGGCTGAGTCACTGACGGACACTTGTTCTGAAAGATTAATTTCTAAATTCCTTCCTTTCTCTTTTACCTCTGTAATTACAGCCAGATCGAACCCACTTATAGTTTCTAAGAATCTATCCATTTTATAAAAAATTATATTTTGATTAGCCAAATCTTTAAATTCTTTTATTAACTCTGGTCTAGGGCATACTATCCTTTTGGTATGTGGGTCGTCAAATAGCCACCAATCTTCTTTTATATCATCAATAATAAATACAACATCTTTTCCTCGAGTCTGAGCTTGATTGATTATTTCTTTCCAACCAATAAAATCCCCGAATCTGTCGTTGCCTTTTTTATCCTTGTAATCCATGTAGCCTGGTGGAATTTTATTTTTTCCCCTTTCTTCTCCTTCTTTTAGAACATCCTCGATCTTAATATCAGAGATTTTACCAATTTTACCATTATAAAATTCTGTAATCTTGTCCATTATGAAATCGTCCCTAAACCAAACTGGATGATCTTTTTTATATTGGTCTAACTGTTGTTTTATTTTTTTTACATTTTTGTTAATAGACCGAAAAGCTTTATCGTCTACATCCAAAAAAGGATGAACGCAGGATTTGCTAATGAGATTTCCTAATTGATTTTCTAAATTTTGAACCGAACTTTCATAGGCTTTACTCTGTACCCGTATTTCCTTCAGTCTATTTTTATGATATTCTTTGGCAAATTGATGCGGTAGCCATAGCCTTTCTTTATTGCCTTCCAATACATTCAAGAGAGAATTTATTGTATTCTGAGAATATTGATATAAGTTTAATAGAGAGCTTGCGTCAAAAATAAGAATACCTTCTCTTAAAATTCTGCTTCTTTCTGCTTCATCTAAGTTATAATATTCAAAAAAACTGCTTTTCATATCAATTTGAATTTTGACTAATTTCTTAACTTATATTACAATTTTAGCACAAATAATTAAATATAGTAATAAAGCCTAAACCTCATTTTGAGACATGGTTTAAAGCCCTAGATAGCAGAGATGGTCTTCTGACCGATTTTCGCTATCTAGGCGTATATTCGAAAGAGTATATTAATCGTGTCGGGAGACCTTTTTTGTTTCTCCCGGATACCAAGAGTATGGCCGACCCGGATTTAGCCAAAGCATTTTTAACCATATCGTCAGAATTGCTATCAATATCAATTCTTATTTTAGCTATTGTTGCAATATTTACGTTACTGACGTATTTACTGGATAAGCAAGGAAGATATCCAAAAAAAGCGAATAAATATATCCCCTATAAAATTAGTGACACAAAGGAATATGATAAACAATTGCAAAATAAACCGGATGGAGCGGTAGAAATTAATTATCAACCGTATATGAAAAAAGATAATTTTTTATCACCGTCAGAATTAAAATTTTATAATTTTTTAAAAGGAATTCTGGGCAATAAATACGAGATTTCTACTAAGGTTAGAATTCCTGATATTATTCAGGTTAAGTTTGGAGATAGTAATTATTCCTCGTTTAACAGGATTAAGGCTAAACACGTTGATTTTCTTATTTGTCGTAATGGTACTATGGAGCCAAAAATGGCCGTTGAATTGGATGGCAGTTCTCATGATCTTTTATCAAGGCAAAAACGTGATAAATTTGTCGATGAGGCATTCGCTAATGCCGGGATTCCGATTGCTCATATTAAAGTCAGTAAAGAATACGACGGGGAAGAGATAATAAAACAACTACGGAGAGCCGACAAAACTAAATACGTGGTAAAACAAAAAGAGGATTAAATTCTTTTTTAAAATTTAATTTAAACGTTATTGGCATAAAAGTAGATTATGGGTTTGAAGATATTTTAAAAAAGTGCTATAATTATCCACAGGTAAAAGTCATATTAGTTATATGAAATTCTCTTCCGTGAAATTATAAATCAATAACCAAATTTTTTTGTACCCTTGACTTTATTTATGATTCGTAATAAGATATATTTTCAAAATAAAAAGCAAAAACCCCTAGGTACCTAGAGGTTTTGCTCTCAGTTTTTTCGACTAAATAATAGGTTCACACACCTATTATTTTTTTATCTTCCAATTGGCCAGGCCTTATAACCATAGTCATAAGCATCCATTAGTTCATCGGAACCACGACGACGTCGAAATCGTCGAAAACATACGGTGCCTCCCTTAGCGGTAGGCTTTGCGATTACATTCATATAGAATGTTGTCCTGTACAGGAGTATTTAACGTTGCTAGCACCGTTTTGAACAACAAAAAAATTGCGTCCAAATTTCCAGCGTAGACGAGCAAACCTTACAGTTTGTTTTGCCTTGCGGCGTTGATCCTTTTAGATCTACGCCAGAAATTTTAACACAAGTTTATTGTGTTGGTTGCTCTTAAAGAGGGATCAGCTCTATTTATTAATGTCATTATGATAATAACAAATTTTATTATACGGGTCAATAGTATATATTTTAACTAATATTAAACAATCTGATTATCGCATAGTGTATAAAAAAAAATTCAGCAACTAAATATTGACTCTTAATCTTAAATTTGCTATATTAAATATATTCGAGGTGACGACCCCGCTTATTTTTATAGTAGGTGGGGTTTTTAAAAAGGATTTATGGAACAAATAGGCCAAACAATCAAAGCTTCTCCAAGACGACAAGGAAACTATGGGCGATCCACCATGAAGAACTTTACTATAGCGCCTAATTGGCTTTTAAAAAGCCCAAAATATACTCGTAATGAAAGAATCATAGCCATTGCTCTAAATTCTTTTGCTTTTGGGAAGAAAGAATGCTGGCCCAGCCAAGAAACTATAGCGGAGCGTGCTAAATTATGTCTTACCTCGACCAAGGAAACAATCAAATCATTAGTTAAGAAGGGATTGATAGAAAAAATGAGAGACGGAAAGCATAGAAGCATCTGCTATAAATTAAACTATTAGTCGTTTAGCGACCTTAAAACTGGTCGTCTAGTGACTATGTAAGTAGACGCCAAACGACCACTAATAAGATTAATTTAAAAAGAAAAAATGAATAAGATATCAAAGGCCTCCGGCTCCGGCTACCACCGATCAGCCGGTCGGCCATTTGATTACTGCCAATAATTCATGATAGAGTAATACTCGACTGGCACGAACCCCCGTGTCCTTGTATTGCTCCTTAATAATTTAATGCTAATTGATTTGAATACAACTGAATTTCTAACCACCGAACAACTAGCGGAATTATTAAGTTTGTCTAAAACTTCTATCTATCGCTTAATAAGTCATCGGCTAATTCCCTTTTATAAACTTGGCCATAATGTCCGTTTTAAAAGGGCTGACGTTTTAGAATACCTAGAAAGGAATTGTATTAGGTCAATTACCTAAATATGAATTATGAGTGCAATCAAGCGTGCAAAAAAATGGTGGGTAGATTTCAGCTTTCGAGCTCAAAGATACCGCCTACCTAGCCCTGATAACTCCCGCACCGGAGCCAAAGCTTTTGAATCCGTGCTTAGACAAAGGTTAACTAGAGGTGAAGATTTAATTCCGAAAGAAAAAAAGAAATGTTTAACCTTTAAAGAATTCGCGGCCAAGTGGCTGGAATCATACGTTAAGGTTAATAACAAACCTTCAGAAATAAAGAACAAAACAACCTATTTAAGATCGTGCCTCTTGCCGGCTTTCGGCCGAAAGAAATTAAACGAAATTTACAGTTTGGATATTGAAGAATTTAAAGCTAACCAGCTAAAAAAAATAAAACCCAAAACCATTAATAACCAATTAGGCACATTAGCTAAGTGCCTAAAAACGGCTGTTGAATGGGGCGAACTAGATAAAATACCGATAATTCGGCCTCTACGCTGTGATCCGGAAGAATTTGACTATTTAACCGAGACAGAGGCCGATCGACTTTTAGCCACGGCTTCTGGATCATATTACACGGCAATTCTACTAGCCCTGCATACCGGAATGCGTATCGGCGAATTAATGGCCTTAAATTGGGCTAACGTTGATTTCGAAAAAAGACAAATTATCGTTAAAGATAATTTCTCGGTCGGAGTTTTGGGCTCGACTAAAAGCAACCGCATTCGCTATGTTCCTATGACGCAAGATTTATACGGACACTTGCTCGTTCTTAATCCTAAAACCGGATTTGTTTTAAAAGGCCCGGACGGATTAAGATTCCGGCCGGAATGTTCCCGGACAAGTATTCATGAAATATGCGATCAGGCAAAACTGCGTCAAATTGGTTGGCATAAGCTCAGACATACTTTTGCCTCCCGATTAGCCGAGAAAGGGGTTTCTATGACCGCTATCAAAGAGTTAATGGGACACTCCGACATTAGAACGACCATGCGTTATGCGCATTTAGGACAACACACTTTAAGAGACGCAATAAAAGTGTTGGAAACGCCACAAGTTATAAACTTACGGCACAATAGCGTCACAATCGAGAATTTGGGGGTTCAAAATTCCGATTGGTCAAAACGAGAAATACGCCCGTAAACAAAAGAAAAAACGAGATTTTACTCTCGTCTTTTCTATGCTCAGGAGAATAGATGATGTTCGAACCAGAATTATTATACATAATAGCTATTGCAAAAAATTGATCCAGTAATTATTCAGCAATTCTTGCTCAATTTCATAACTGTCGCCATGCTTCAATAAAC